>ODAK010000012.1_pt1 | contig 237160 bp, 225 predicted proteins | sample 1539591 | NCBI WGS metagenome assembly ODAK01 (sample SAMEA3539303, study PRJEB22396) | soil metagenome | biome: tundra; feature: field; material: soil | place: USA | collected 2010-05 | depth 0.15 m | reverse complement strand
GCCGCCGACATAACTCCTGCCGCCCAATCCCACCGGACTTACGGCAGGCAGCACTTAGTGGGACCAGCTGCCCCAGCGGACCCCATGGCCCTTCACCCACTCGCTGCACCCGCACCCCCTCCAGGGCCGCGTCGGGATGACGCGCGAAGATCGCCGCGAGCAGCTCCGCCTCCGGGACGCCGACCGCGCCGAGATTCGCGCAGGCGAGCATCAGCGCCTTGACCCGTCGCGCGGTCCACGCCTCGCGCGGCGCGTCTGCCGTCAGCCGCTGAAGCAGCGCGGCCAGCGCCCCGTCCGGCGCCAGGCCGGCCTGGCGCACCAGCTCGATCCCGTGGTCCAAGTCCAGACGCTCCAGCAGCCGCTCGAAGATCGGCTGCAGACCGTTCACACGGGCCGCCCGTGTTCCGACTTCCACCAGCCCGTCCACGTCGACGATCTCGACCAGCGCGGCGAGCGCGCGCTTACGCACCCGGCTCTCCTTGGAGTCCAGGAGCGACCACAGCTCCCGCTCGGCGCTCATCAACGCCATGCGTCCCGCGGTCGCCACCGCCTGCTCGATCACCCGCGGCTCCTCGTCGTCCAGCCGTGGCAGCAGCCACCCCTCCGTGTACTCGTCGGGCTCGAGCGCGGCGAGGGTCTCAAGCGCCCGCAACCGATCCGTCGCGTCCGCGGAGCGGGCGTCTGCTTCGAGCTCCTCGCGGCGCTCACCGATCACGGCCGGCCAGCGCGTCCCGATCGCCGCGACCATCTGGCGTGAGCTGCGCAACGCGCCGTCACCGAAGATCCCGTAGGCGACCCCGCGCCGCATGTGCAGGGTGTGCACGACCTCCAATGCCTCGCGAGCATCCTGCTCGGTTCCGTTCGTCACGACGGTCCTGGCCCAGCGTGTCTCATCAAGGGCTCGCAGTGTCCGCCTCGTGCTGCGGTCGGCGTGCTCGAAGACGAGATCGATCGTCATCTCCATGTCCTCACGCACGCGCTCCACGCCTGCGACATCGGCACAGGCGAGATGTCGGAGTACCGCCACCGGGTCGGCCGCTTTCAGGATCGCGTCCGCACACAGCCCCTCCTGCAGTGTCTTCAGTGGGAACGCGACGACCCCGGGGATGTCGGCCAGCAGCGACTCCTTGACCAGTCGCTCGCGTGCCTGCTCGCCCCCGAGGCCGTCGGGTCCCGGGACCTGCGCAAGCTCGCCCGCTGGTGCGCCGCTGCGTCCCCGCAGCTCCAGTGCGACCGCCAGCGAACGCATCCACTCGCCGAGGTCCGCCTGCAGCTTGCCCGCTTTACGGGCCTCGCGGGCGCTCGCCCCATACTGCTCCTCCACGAGCAGCTGCAGCGGACCGGGGATCTCATCACCTTGGTCGAGGAGCCGGTCGGCCAGGCGCGCTGCGAACACCGGTATCCCGAGCAGGTCGCCGAGGCCGTAGCCGTCGAGCATCGCGTGCCGGACCCTCTCCTGCGGGACGCTGCGCGTCTCCAGGTACGTGCGTGCCCAGCGGCGGCTCGGCACGATGTGGAACTCCGTGAAGCCGCCGCCGGTGAGCCCCTGCAGCTCCGCGCAGGGACGCGACGTCACGAGCCAGTGCTGGTGTGGCCAGCGCTCGACGGCCGCCAGAATCGCCGCCGTGGCCCGGTCGCGCAGGTGCTCCTCGATCTCGTCGAACCCGTCGAGGCCCAGCACACCCTGGTCTCCGTCGAGATCCTCGCGCGCGACGGGTCCGTCGCCGCCTGCCAGCAGGCGTGCGATCGCGTCCTCGGGCGCCGCGTCATCTGGCCCGGGCGCGAACCCTTTGAGTTCGCCGCGCGCGCACGGCGTCTCTGTCAGCGTAGGCAACCATCCGAGCAGCGTCGTCTTGCCCATCCCCGGCCCGCCGATCAGCAGCGACAGGCGCACCTTGACCATCTCCTCAGCGGTCGTGATCTCTTCGTTGCCCGACCATCCGTGGTCGAACCCGAGAACCCGCTGCTGCAGGCGCTCTTGGTCGTCCCCGGGCGCGGCCTCGACCAGGATCGGCTGAAGCGTCGTCGGCGTCTCGCGTGAGCTCAACGTCTCAATGGAGGCAACGCAGGCCCGTGGTGCCAGCGCGAGCGCGACCCGCTCCACCATCGTATGCGAACGGTCCGCGGTGTAGCCGACGACGTTGACGAACCCGAGCTCGCGGAATTCCTGCATCTCTGCGACCCGCGCCAGCATCTCGGTCTCGCTCAGCAGCAGGTAGTGCTCCTCGCGATCCGGGATGTTCTGCGCGACCCACTTCAGTATCCCCATCAGGTGATGCTCGGCCGCATGGAAGCTGAAGCCGAGATAGAGCAGGTTGCTCGCAGCCATGCGTGGGGAAACGAACCGCTTGAAGACCTCGCTCGAAGCGAGCTCGTCCATGCCCCGGCCGGGCAGTACGAGGCTCTCGGGCTTACCCGGCAGACCATGCAGGTGCACGACCTGCAGCTCCCGCTCGGCCGGCTCTTGGATCGACTTGACATCCTCGGGGAGCAGCGACACGGCCTCGATCCCGCGCGAGCCAGCGGAGATCTCGATTCCGTTGTCGTAGTTGGTCGTGTATACCCGGCCCGCCGGGGTCCCGCACAGCGCGATCAGGGCCGGCGTCGGGCGCAGCCGCCAGCCTGTCGTCATTTCAGCCAGGTGCTCCTGCACTGGGCGAACCCCGAGGGTTTTCTCGGCCTCCACGGTCACCTCCGTGAGGCTCGTGCCGGCTGGCAGATCAACACCGCAGCGGCGAGCCAGCTCGCTTGCGAGGGCCGGCGTGCGAGGCGCACCAGCCCCGATCGCCATGCCCGAGCCGACGAACGGCAGCACATGCGAGCGCTCGCTGCGCAGAAGCTCAATCAGATGCTCGACGGTCACGCCGCCAAGGCTAGAGCCGATCGTGTTCCCCCGAGGCCATCGAGTGCACACATCCGAGGGCCGGCAACGCCGACACCCGAGCAACGCGCCAGCGAGCGCTTGGCAGCAGGCCGAGCTCGACTACAAGCGGCTCGGCCAGGACTGGCGCTCGACTGGCGCCCACGAGGGAGAGGCTGCACAACCGGACGGGTCATCCATTAGGCCGCCAGCAGGCGCAGCCGGCGGCCAGATAGCAGCCCGTCACTCCTCATTTCCCTCGGCACCTGCCGAACCAGCCCGAATCTCGCCACCAAAGAAGCATTCGCAGCGACCAGTTCTCCGCGACGCCCTCGCTCTCCGGCAAACGACCACAACAGCTCGCACAGACTACGGGTATGAAATACCGGGTGGGCTTGCTGTCCGGTGGTGATCTTAGGGTCGTTTGACCGGGACAGGGGCTTGTGGGAAGGACGCTTGTGGGCAGGCCGCCGTGCATTTGGGCTGTGAGCCCGTCAATGACTAGATGGCCGCCCCTGCGACTCACCCGGGTGGGCTGCGAGCCCGTATCCGTAGTTGTCGCTGCCCGCGGTGCCTTCCATTTCATATGTCGAGTTCGTGGAGGGAGGCGGTTTCTCGTGCGGTTCTTTGGTGTGGATGTGCATCTTGATTTCTGTGAGGTCGCGGTCGCTGAGGGCGGCCGGGTCTCGCGGGTCGGTCGGATCGCGAGTACCCCGGAGGCGATCCGGGAGTTCGCGGCCGGCCTGGATGGCGGTGACCAGGTGGTGTTGGAGGCCAGCTGCGGAGCGATGATGATCGCTCGGCTGCTGGAGGAAGGGCCGGTCGGCCGGGTGGTGGTGTGCAATGCGGCCGAGACGCGTGCGATCTCTCACGCGCGTGTGAAGTCCGATCGTTTTGACGCGGCGATGCTCGCCAAGCTGCTGTCGGCGGGGATGCTCAAAGCGGTGTGGGTGCCCGATGAGGCGACGTCTGCTTTGCGCCGGCGGGTTGCTCGCCGGGCGGGGCTGGTGCGGGCCCGCACCAGCGTGAAGAACGAGGTGCACGCGGTGCTCGCCCGCTGCCTGCTCGGCCGCCCGCCCGTGAGTGATCTGTTCGGCAAGCAGGGACGGGTGTGGCTGGCAGAGCAGCCGTTGCCCGAGGAGGAGGCAGAGACCGTCCGCAGTTGTCTGCGCCACATCGACTTCCTGACCGGTGAGATCACCGGCCTGGACCGAGAGATCGCGCGGCAGGCTCTGGCGTTCCCCGGGTTCGGGCGGCTGCTGACGATCCCCGGTGTCGACGTCGGGACCGCCGCGGCGGTGATCGCGGCGGTCGGGGACATCACGCGCTTCCCCACCGCCGGGCAGCTCGTTGCCTATCTCGGCCTTGACCCGAAGGTCCGCCAGTCCGGGTCAGAGCCGGCGCGCTATGGGCACATCTCAAAGCGCGGTGATCCGCAGGCCCGCTCGATGCTGGTCGAGGCCGCGTGGATCTCGATCCGAAGCCCCGGCCCGCTGAAGGCGTTCGGTGAGCGCGTCCGTGCGCGTCGCGGCGCGCAGATCGCGGCGGTCGCTGTCGCGCGCAAGCTCGTCGTGCTGTGCTGGCATCTGCTCACCAAGGATCAGGACTACGCGTTCGCGCGCCCATCGCTGACCCGCCAGAAGACGCGTCGCCTGGAACTCTTGGCCGGCGCCCCGCCGTTGGCGCGCCGCCACGGCGGACTGCCCGTCACCCCGACCAGCAGCCAGCGCGCGGCCGAGCGCGAGCTGCAACAACAGGCCGAGCTCGCCTACCGGCGCCTCATCGAGGACTGGCGCACAACGGCACCGAAGGGTGGTGCGGGCGCGACACCGGGGCGCGCATCTCAAAAGCCCTCGAAGGGCAAAGCCGCGCGGCAGGCCACAAGCCCCTGACGCCTGCGCTTCGCTACGTCAGTCACCCGCACCACCACAGAATCATCGCACTCCCAAGCACCCGGCGCGACCCCCGCCGCCGAAGCTCGCCCCTGCCCCACGACACGCCCGCCGGCACGACAAAAAGCCAGTACAGACCATATGCACGCCAAAGCGTGCGCTGTGCGATCGCTGTGCCCTCCGAGCGCACCCTCGAGCCCGGCTCAGCGCCCCAGCAACCTCGAAGAAAAGCTCGCGCAAACCCTTGACTTTTCATCCGCAGATGCACCGCAGTGCGATCACACAGCAATTGCTGTGTTCTCTTTGGCTGTTCTCGAAGAGCTACCACGACCATCGATGCTGGCGAACCGACGCCGACCATCGATCGCGCTTGGTGCACGGCGCGGGACCGGACGGGGACCGCGATCGTGGCCCCATGGGAAGTGCAATCCTGAGCCAATGCGACTTGAGTACTTCGAGGACTCGTCCTTGCAGCGACCCGTACTGTTGCTCTACGGAGAGCGCGGAGTCGATCCGGGCGAGGTTGCACTCCTGCGCCGCGCGATCGAGGAACTCGCTCGCGGAGCGACGAAGGATCCGCTCCGCGTGGACGGCTTGCCAGGGTTCGTCGGTGTCGAAGGCTGCTCACTCACCGTCCAGGCCAGCGAGTCAGACCCGGGCGTGCATCGCATTACTGGGTCGGCTCACTTGTTTCGCTGCGGCCTCGATGTAGCGGGCTGGCACCGAGTCTGGGACCTGCTCGAGCCGTTCGCTGTCCAGGAGCAGGCATCGAGCCAAAACGGCTTCCAGTATTTGGACGAATCAGGCCCCGTCGACTGGATTATTTCGAGATCTCGAAGCTGGTAACGCCGCCGCCCAGCGCCGGGGCTCGAAGCAATGATCCCGCGAGCTCCAAGGAACAAACTGACCCGCATTTCGTGGCCACTTTCGAGGCTTAGCGGTCATTAGCTCCGTGAGAATCTCGACGCAACCTTCTTGTCGTGATCGCCGTGGGCCGTCACACGCTGGTGTCGCAGCGTGAGGGGAGGTCAGCTCGTCCAGCTTCCGGCCCTTGGTCAGCGCTTACTGACCAAGAAGCAGCTTGCTGCTCATCTCGGTCGATCGGAGCGCTGGGTGGAGTTGCGGGTAAGAGATGGGATGCCCGTGGAGCACGCGACCGATCGCTACGGGCGGCGCCGGTACAACCTTCGCCTGGTCCAGGCATGGCTTGACGACGCTCCACCAAAGGCCGCGCGACAGGATCGCCTCACTGTGCTGGAGCGCCAGGTCGCGGACCTGATGGCCCAGGTGGCCGAACTGCGCAGGGCCGGATGAGCCGCGGCGCCAGCCATCGAGCCGAGGTCGGCATGCCTAACGTCGGTAGCGGTCGTCAAGATGGGCGACCATGACGATCGTCCCACGCAAAGGCAAGTTCGGGGTCAAGGTCTGGGATCCGGGTCAAAGTCGCTACCGCTGGATCGGGAGCTTCAACACCCAGGCCGAGGCGATCGAGGCCGAGCGCGACGCGACCCTTAAGCCCGAGAGAGATATGCCGACTGTCGAGCAGTGGGGCAGGATCTGGCTGTCGGACTACGCGCGCGAGGCGCCCGCCACGCAGCGCTCTTACCGCTACGCCGTCGAGCAGATCACGAAGCTCCTAGGCGCGCGAAAGATCTCGGAGATCAGGCGCCCAGAGGCCCGGCGGATCGCAAAGGGCTGGCCACGCGCCACCGCGAGGATTGCAAGGACGATGTGGGCGGACGCCGTACGCGATGGCATCTGCGACCTGAACCCCTGGACAAACCTCCGTCTGGAGACCCCGAAGGGGCGGAAGGACATTGACGCCCTCACCGAGGCGCAGATAGCCGAGCTTGCCGATCTCGCCGCTGAACTATCGGGGAACTACGCGACGGAGGCGAAGGCCATCATCCTGACCCTCGCCTACACGGGGATGCGGCCGGGAGAGCTCTGTGCCCTGCGGAGACCCGACGTCGACCTCCAAGGCCTTGAGATCGTGGTTCAGCGCAGCCTCGATGGGACCGGGCGCGAGAAGGCACCCAAGAACGGCCTCGCTCGCCGCATCATCCTTCCGGCTGTCGCGGCCGAGGCGATCGCGCTCGTGCCCGAGTCGATCGGCTCGCCGTATCTGTTTCACACGGTCCGTGGGCACCGGCTGACCAAGGGTACCCTGGCCTACTTCTGGCGCAACGTCCGCGCCGGCTGGGTTGCTCGCGGCGGCCGCCCAATCGACCTGTACGAGCTCCGCCACGCATGCGCCACGATGCTCGTCGAACGCGGCCTCAACGTGGGGGATGTGGCCTTCCAGCTCGGCCACCAGGACGGCGGGCGGCTCGTGATGACGCTCTACGGGCACCCTGGCGAGGATGCGATTCGCGACAGGGTGAAGATGGCTCACTCGCAGTCGCAACGTACGCCGAGCGTACGCAGGGCCACCTCGGCCTGACCCCGCAATCCCGCATTCCAGAGCCTTTTCCGGCCCGGGATTTCGCACCTGTCGAACCCACCGTCTCCACCTCAGATAACTGGCTGCGAAAGATGCGATTTCGCACCCCCTTGCGAGACCGAACCCACGACCCGGCTCAATGGCGCTGGAACCCCAGCTAAGTGGTGCTAAGGCCGCAGAAATGATGCTAATAGGCGATCTCTTTAGCACTATTATGCCATCATTAGCATCATGCGGAGCTTCGTTGACCTCGACCGGACCTTTGGCAGCCAGCCCCGCGAGCTTGGTGCCGAGCTCGCCAGGATCGATACCGGGAAGGGCCAAGAACGCCTGTTCGCCGACCAGGTGCCTCAGCTGCTGCGGACACTCTCTGAGAACGCCCGGATCGCCTCGATCACGGCCTCGAACGCGATCGAGAACGTCACCGTCGCAAAGGATCGTGCCGAGCGGATCGCGGAGGGCAGCCCCCGTTTCCGCAACCGCAACGAGAAGGAGTTCGCCGGCTACCGAGATGCGATCGACTCGATCATGCGCCTTGAGCAATACGAGCCGCTCACCGTGCCGCTCCTCCTCCACCTCCACCGACTGCTCTTCAAACACGTCGACGGCCGCGGAGGACACCTAAAGAGCGATCAGAACCTGATTGTCTCCTACGAGACTGGACGTCGCGAGATCGTCTTCACGCCACCAGACGAGCACGACACGCCAATGCTTCTCACCGAGCTGCTCGACCGCTACAACGAGGCCAAGCGGGAGGGCCGAACGCACCCAATCGTGCTCATAGGCGCGCTGATCGTGGACCTCCTCGCGATCCATCCGGTAGCCGACGGCAACGGGCGCCTTGCCCGACTGCTCACCACCTACGAGCTGCTAGCCGCCGGCTACGGCGTTGCCCGGTATGTGAGCGTCGAGCAGCGCATCTTCGAGGCGAAGAACGCCTACTACCAGAGCCTCTACGAATCTCAGCGTGGATGGCACACGGGTGAGCACACGATCTGGCCATGGACGACGTTCCTGATCCAGATCCTCGACAGCGCTTACGAGGATCTCGAGCAGCGCGTCGCCGCCGCCGGTACCGACACCGGCTCCAAGCAGGACCGCGTCCGCGAGCACATCCTGCGCCGCGCACCCGTCGAATTCCGCACGCGCGACATCCAGAGGGCACTCCCAGGCATAAGTCCCGCGACAGTGCGGCTTGTGCTCAACGAACTCCGAGACGCAGGGGAGATCGCGTCCACCGGCAAGGGCTCGGGCGCGCGCTGGCACCGCAAAGGACGCTAGACCCGGCCCTCCGCACCCGCAGCAACAACTTGCAGGCAGAACGACTACCTCGTTCCAGGGGCGCCTATGAGACATCCAGCGCGAGCGCGCCGATGATCGTCGGGTTTGCGCAACGTACGGTCTCTCTATAGATAACTGTCGGCAGACTGCACGTGTGACCGCATAGCGGCCCGCGGCAATCCGTCGGCTGGTCAAGTTTGCCGCAGTACGTTCTCGTATGTTCTTGCGAGCTCTGCGGCGCCGGCCGCGTCGGGGTCGAGTGCGCGATGCTGAACTCGAGTCGCGCGAGAGTCCACTTGGGATCGTCGTCTCGGACAGGTGCTGCTGGTCGTCGCGCTCATCGCAGCGCCTAGAGTTGCTTTGCTTGGGGCATCGCATGCCGGGGGCAGCGGCAGCAGAACTCTTGGTGCGCCGCCCTGTTGATGGGAGTGTCCGGGAAGATCGCCAAGAGGCATTGGAGGGGGGAGCACTTGTTCGCAGTCGCCGCCGCCGCGCTGATCGCCTCCGTGGCGTTGTCCTCGCCCGCTACGGTCGGTCCCGTCGGCGAAGGCGTTGGTTATGGGCTCATCGAGCAGCCAGACCTCGTCGGCGGAGCGTGGCTGCAGTTTCCGGGCCCGGCCAGCGAGCGCTTGGTCAGGATCGGCGAACACGGGAGGACCACGTCGGTCGGGCTGCCGGTCCAACTCCGCGGCGACCGACTCCGTGTCTCGCCGCTGCAGAACGGCTGGACCGTGGCGATCGATCGCTACCTTCCCGCCGCCCGCGCGAACGAGTACTGCTGCAAAGAAATCGAAGAACCCGCACCAGACGAACCGGGCTGCTGCGATGACTGGATCCTCGCCGAGCGCAGCCCGTACGGGCGCTGGGTGGTCGTCCAGACCCTGCCGCACTCCCGCGGAAACCGGACATGGGTCTCAGAACCCGTCGAGCGTCACGGTCAGCTAGAGCTGGCGTGGGGCGAACCCTACGTCGAAGCGGTGCGCGTAGCCGCTGCGCCGCTCGGCAAGTCGCTCGGCACTGCGCACATCGCCCGTCACCTGCTCCCGCGCGCTCACTCCGAATCGGTGAGCGTCTCGGTCAAACGAGGAGCGCTGTACGACGTCGCCGAATACGGTCCCGACGTCACATCATCCGAACCCGAATACATCGTCGAACGCCGGCTCTACGCAGACGGACGACTCGGGCCGGTCCACCTGCTGAAGAGCCGGCTGCTCTACCAGCGCGGCACCTACTTCGAGCAGCCGGACGGCTCCGAACTCGATCTCTACTCCGAAGGCGACTTCGAGCTGCTCGTCGCGCGGCGAGCGCCGTTCGCGGGCGACTTCGAACGTTCGCACGTGGTCCTTCCGAAGGCCGAAGGCTCACCCGAAGAAAGTGTCGCCGAGTCGTTCAACGGCCGCTTGCTAATCACGGCCGAAACGAAGCTGCGCGCTCATTCCGAACGCGAACGGATCGTGGCCGTAGCGATCTCGCCGCACGGGCTCCCAACGCTGGCTCGCACGATCGAAGCTCAACCCGGCAGCTCGACGCGGTACTTCAAAGCAGCGATCGGAGATCGCGGCGAATGGCTGGTCGCGAGCACGACCGACGAAGGCGGACCACTCTGGCTGCATCCTTCGAGCCCCCACTGCGCCTACCGTCAGCAGAAGCTCGAGCTCACAGGCGGGACGGTCTCACACGAAGACCCCACGCTGGCGATCAGCGCGGGACGATCCGGCGTCTTCCACGTAGCGTGGAACGACGAGCACGGTCAGCTCCAGACCGCGTCGGCGCGGGTCACATGCGCGCGACGCTGAGCAAGCGATGATCGCGTTGATCGCGTCGCTCGCGGCGTCGGCGAGCTTCGCCTCGCCGGTGCCGGTTGGGCCGGTGACCTCGCAGCAGCGGCTCGCTCCGCTCGTCTGGATCCAGCCCGACGTACGCCAGGGAGCATGGCTGCAGCTCGCGAGTCCCGAAGGAGAGCGGCTCGTGCGCATTCAAGAAGACGGGCGAGTCGCCGCGTTCGAGCTGCCGCCGAAGCTGCGTGGCGAAGACCTGCAGATCACGCCGCTGCGAGACGGATGGACCGTGGCGGTCGATCGCTACTGGCCCGGAGGGCCGCGCGAAGAAGAAGCGTGCCAGCCGGGCTCCGGCTCATCGGCCTCGGTGAGCTCGATCCGAGCGCGGAGCGCGTCGGCGCGGATCGCTCGCGAACCCGGAGAACCGCGCTGCAGCGAACTGGTCGTCGCGCAACTCAGCCCCTGCGGGCAGTGGAGCGAAGTGCGCTCGATCCCACACTCCATCGGACGGGAATCCGGAGCGAGCGAACCGGTTTTGACCGACGGCAGGATCGAGCTTGCATGGTCCGAAGGAGAACAGTTCCAACCGATCAGAGTGGCCATCGCCCGTCCGGGCCACGCTTTCGGAGGCGACCACGTCGCGCGCTCGCCGTTGCACAGGGAACCCGACCGGGTGCTGACGATGGTCTGGCAAGGCGCGCTGTACCTGCGCGGCGAATACGCGCCGAACCCGCCGTTCGGAACCGTCAGGTTCTGGGTCGATCGCCGGCTGTACGGCAACGGTACGCTCGGACCGCCCCACTTCGTGCGCGGCCGCGTGACACGTGAACCGGGCGACTCGCTGGAAGCGGCGCACGGCTCCGAATTGTGGCTCTACGGCGGCGTCTACGAAAAGCTCACGCTCGCGCGCAGGTCGTCCTCGGCGTCGACGTTCGAAACGCCGCGCGTGATCGTCAAAGACTCCTACGGCGCCGAACAAGTCGTGCAGTCGCACAACCACCGCACACTGATCGCCCTGGAGACGGCTCTCGGTCACGGTCGGTCGGAGGCCGGCGAGATCGAAATCGCGCCGAACGGGCGTGCCGGGCGCTTCCATGGCGTCGAAGCGGTGCCGGCGAACACGGAATACGGGTTCGACTTGGCCGGCGCGATCGACGATGCCGGCAGCACGCTCATCGCGACGAGCAGCGGCGAGGACGCGGGAGCGATCTGGCTGCATCCATACAGCCGGCGCTGCCAGAGTCGGAGCGCGCGTGCAGCTCGCCACGGCCAGCCAGGCCACTCCCGCGCTCAGCGCCGGGCGCAAAGGCCTCTTTCATATCGCCTGGATCGATTCGCTGGATCAGGTCGAGACGAGCACGGTGCGCGTTGGGTGCTGATGCTCGCGTGCAGTCGCAGCGCGACGAGATCGAAGATCCGACGGGTGGGAGCGACATCCGCGTCGCTGGCTTAGCTCGCTACGAGGCGTGGAGCGCGGGTGCGTCGAACGTGACGGGGTTTGCGCAACGTACGGCCCTCTCCATTGTTCGTACCCGCGTCAACGGCGGGTTGCGGCCCAGCGCCGGTGGTCGGCGGTCAGTCTGGTAGTAGCGTCAGGTGTGAGCAGTGCCGTGGTCGTACGACTGAGTAGTGTCGTCGGTCGAGTGTTGCGACTTGCGTCTCGCCGAGGCGTTCGCAGATGGCTATGACCGAGGCGTCCACGAATCCGAGGTCGAGGTCGAGGTATTCGCTCTCGAGTTCGGCGGCGCGCTCGATGTCGGTCTCGGTGGGGTGGATCACGCGGTAGGCGCCTCGCAGGATATCGGCGACGAAGCTGCTCCACACGTCTGGCCCGGCGAGCTTGGTGAGCCAGTAATTGACCTCGACGAGAACGGGGCTGGGGATCATGAGGTCGACGGCACTGTCGATCAGCGCGGCGCAGCGCTCGTGGTCTTGGTCGGCCTTGTTGAGAGCAGCGACGATTGGGCCGGTATCGAGAACCAGGCTCACGCGGTGCGGAACGGGCGAGCTGCAGGGTTGTCTCGTGCCGCTGCTTCAGCGATGCTCTGCTCGCAGCTGAAGGTGCCAAGACGCGGGCGGCGATCCTGCCTTAGCTCGTCAGCGCGTCGCGCCACGACCTCGCCGAGCATGCGCCCGAGGGAGAGCCCCTGGTTGCGGGCCTCCCGTTGCAGTAGCGCGAGATCCTCGTCTCGGGCAACGATAGTCGTTCTGCGCTCGGCCATGCACCCATGATAATCGGATGCTGCATCAGATTCAAGTCTTGTGTTGTGGTCGCAGAAACGTACGCAGCACCAGATCAGCGCGATGCCGCGATCGGCTCTGCAAAGCCAAATTGCGCAAGGTCTTCGCACCCTTTTGTACCCACCGTCTCCACTACTTTTGACGCCGTCGAAGCGGCTCCCCAGAAGACGGTGACTTCGGGATTTCCATTGGGTGCAAGACGGTCTAGGTAGTCGTCAGGAGAGACGCGAGCGCTTCGGCGGTGGCGTCTGAGCGCTCTAGCGTCGGCGAGTGCCCGCAGTCGTCGAGCAGCTCGAGATGTGCCCCGGGGATGTGCTGGGCGAGTTCATGCCCGTTCTCGGGGTCAATGAGCTGATCGCCTGTGCCGTGGATGACGAGCGTGGGGCAGTGGATCATCGGCAGAATCGGACGGGAGTCGGTGCGGCCGATGACAGCCTCCTGCTGGTGGAAGAAGGCCTCGGGACCGACCTCAGTAGCCATGGTCCGCCAGGTCGAGCGGAGTCGGTCGTCGTCGGCGTTGTCGACATCGACCAGGAGCGGGAACGCCGCCTCGACGAGCTCGTCGAAGCGTCCGGCCCGGACCATGCCGATCTGCTCTCGTCGGGCTGCGGTTTGGTCCGGCATATCGGGTCGGGCCGAGGTGCTGAGCAGTGCGAGGCCGAGGACCCGCTCTGGGGCCTGGCGAACGACCTCCAGCGCGATGTAGCCGCCCATGCTGACGCCGATGAGCACGAATGGCCCGCCGGCGGTCGTGAGGAGTCGCTGGGCCATCTCGGCGACGCTGTCGTCCCGGCGCGTATCGGCGACCGTCGTTGCTCCAAAGCTCCACAGCGTTGGGAGCACCGGCTCGTAGAGCCGCGGGGAGCAGAGCAGCGCGGGCACCAGGACCGTGTGGATGCTCCTCTCGCGTGACATCGAAGTGATCCTATTCGCGGATCAGTCGTGAAGCACTCGCTGGAAGCGATCGACAAACGCTCGGACACCGTCGGCGAGGCCGCCAAGCCCGAGATCCCACGCCCGTCCTGGGGCGAAGGGGTTCGAAGAACGATCTGCCAGGAATTACAGGTGGCCGCCGCTCGGGTCATCTGTCAGGTTGCGAACGGACGGCACGGCGAGCACGGCGATAGTGCCGAGGGCGCCCAACGCCGCGGCCGCGTAGAGCGTCGTTGAGATGCCGAGCGCAATCCCGATAGGACCTGCTGCCGCCAGACCGATCGGGGTGATCGCGTACGAGCCGAGTGAGTCCCACGAGCTCACGCGCGAGAGCGCCTCGCCGGGGATCTGTCGCTGCACGACGGCGAACCACACGAGGTTGAAGAAGCTGATCGACATGCCGGAGATGACCGCGGCGGCAAGTAGGGCGGGCAAGGGCGCCACGACAGCAAGGAGGACGAGCAGCGGGGACGTTCCGATCAGCGAGGTCACGAACATGGCGCGCAGCGGGTACCGGGGGTTCCAACGCAGGCCGAGCGTTCCGCCGAGAACCGCCCCGATACCGGACGCCGTGCTGATCGCCGCCCATGCCCCCGGTCCGCCGAGCGAGGTACGAGCGATCTCAGGGCCGAGCACCAAGTAAGGGCTGAAAGCGAGCGCGTTCGACGCCATGAACTCCAGGGCGCTGACCCATAGCCAAGTCCGCGACCGGAACGCTCGCCAGCCGGCGCGCAGCTCGCTCAGGGTGCCTGTCCGGGCAGCTGGAATAACGGCCTGGACGCGCATGAGGGAGAGGTACGCAGCGCTTGCAAGAAAACTGCCTGCGTCAATCGCGAGGCCCCAGCCGGCGCCCAGCGTCGCCACGAGTACCCCGGCCAGCGCTGGACCGCCGACATTCGCGATGTTTCCGCTGACCGCGATCAACGCATTCGCCTGCTGCAGATCGCCAGCGGCGACGGTCTCCGGCAGCAGGGCCTGCGCGGCAGGCTTAAAGAACGCCTCGGCGGCACCGTACACCGCCTGAAGGACAACGAGCTGCCAGACATGCGCGTTGCCGCTCACCAGTAGAAGCGCGCTCGCGCCTTGCGCGCCAGCGCGAACCAGGTCGGAGGTGAGCATGACGGCCCGACGGGAGAGCCTGTCCGACCAAACGCCGCCCATCAGGAGGAACAGCACCAGTGGGACGGTCTGTGCCGCTAGCACCAAGCCGAGATCCTTCACGGACCCTGTGAGATCGAGAACCGCGAACGCGAGAGCGACAGAGACAATTCGATCGCCGACGGCCGAGATCCCCTGGCCGAAAAAGAAGAGCCTGAACGAACGCTGTTCCCAGGCTCCCCCGCGCATCCGATGAGGCTATCGGCGCGCCTCTAGGTCGGGCCACCTACCCGGCGTCGTGGCGCTCGGCGTGACACGTTCAGAGGTCGGCGAGCGCATCGAGGACCGCTCGCGGCGTACTCGATGATCTTCGTGGGAGAGGCGGGTCGCTGCCAGTGCCACATCACACGGCCGGGACCGTCGCTGCCTGATCTGCCGTCTGTTGCAGGTGACTACGTCAAAGACAGGCACGGAGCGCACACGACCACGGGGTTTGCGCAACGTACGGCCCTCTCCACTTTTTCGGACGTTGCGCAAGACGGTCGTGGGTGCGAGTACCGTCGCAATCCGACCGTAGGCTTGTCGTGTGCCCAGAATCGCCAGTTTCGATGGCCTGGTCGTCAAGCTCTACTTCAACGACCACCCGCCTCCACATGTCCATATGTACGCCGGACGCGTCGGCCATCCCGGTGTCCAGATGGCGCGTATCTCGATCGATACAGGCGACGTCATCGACGGCCAACTCGCTCCGGCGAAGGTGGCCACCGTCCGCAACTGGTGCGAGCGACACCGCGATGCGCTGCGCTCTGACTGGCAGCGTGCCCAGCTCAATCTGCACCCAAACGGGCGCTACGATCAATAGCTATGGAGCCTTCCATTGCCCCTGAGATGGTCGCGGTGATCGCGCGGCCCGAGCATACGGTCCGTATCGTGTTCGCCGACGGCGAGGTCCGCGACGTGGACATCACGCCACTGCTTGATACCCCCGCCTTCTCGCCACTGCGCGACCCGGCTTTGTTTGAGCAGGTCAAGATCGATGAGCAGACCGGCACGATCACTTGGCCCGGTGATCTGGACCTAGATCCAGACGTGATCTATGCGGCGCTCGATCTCGGGCCGGACAAGGCGCGCATCTACGTCCTCGCTCCAAGCGTCGCTGTCTGACGCATAGCGAGAGCGCGATCGCAACGCGCTGAGCAGAACCGACAGCGCGTCGCTACGAGGCGCCGAGCGCGGGTGCGTCGAACGTCATGCGGTTTGCGCAACGTACGGTCCTCTCCATCAGTGCCCATATTCCTGCTTTGGGAAGCGAAAATCCACGACAAGCCAGTGGGAATCGGACCATGCGATGTTCCCTCCGTCGGTGACGCTCCAGCTGTGTGCCGCGTAGGTGCTTGCGGGCGTCGTGGCGGAGGGCGGGCCGGTATTCGCGAGCCTGTGTTGTCCATGGCGCGCGGCATGATTGTTTGAGTGCTGTCTGAGCGACGTCCATGGCGACTCCTCGTCTACTCGGTCTGGAGTCTGTTTTCGACGCTGCTGACTCTCCTGGCGGGCGCCAGTCTGGTGGGCGGCATCTTGAACGCCGGCTACGATCCGCACGAAAACCGAGCGCCCGCGGCGCGGATAGCAATCGCCGCGATCGCCACGGCGGTGGGTCTTGCGGCCGTCGCTGTTGTCGTGAAGCGGCTGCGCGGCGCAGAGGGGCGAGGAGGGCTGCTGGCTGGCCTCTTGCTGACCGCAGCGACGGTCCTGCTGATTGCTTTGTTGGCGATCGTAGATCTCGCGAGTGGGCCGCTGTAGCCCACCGACAGATCTGTACCTCCCCGACCCATCCGGCGTTGTGGCGCTCGGCGCGACGCGTTCAGAGGTCGGCGAGCGCATCGAGGAGGCGCTTGCCGCACAGGACCGTCGCTGCCTGATCTGGCGCCTGCTGCACGGCAACTACTTCCAAGACTGCGAGTTCGTGCTCGCAGCTGATCGCGGCGGGCCGATCAGCGATGAACGAAGCGTGAGGCCGGCTCGAAGTCGCCGTGCAACACAAGGGGATCGAGGTCCGCTCCGTTGGGCCACACGACGGTCCCCAGCTCGTCGTCCACGCGGACCTGCGCAAAGAAGCCGGGGTCGGCGAGTGGCTCAAACACAGGGCCATGCAACTCTCCTGTGAGATCGACGTCTCGCGAGCTGCCATCGCCGAAGCCGATCCTCAGCCGGTAGTGACCCAGCACTTGTGCGGATGTGACCCTTACGAAGTCCATCGCCTCATTTTACGACAGCGGGTCGATCGGCTCGGGCGTGCCGCCACCCTTTGCGCGGGCCCAGTCTGCTTCGAGCTCGCCACGGTGCAGATCGGCCCACTCCGCCACGAGCTTGAGCGCGCGAGTCGGCAGATCACCGACCAGCACCTCGCCGCTACCGATCGCGATCACCGCGTGGTGCTCGGCGTATTGGGCATGGAAATGGGGCGGTTCGTGATCGTAGAAGTACATCGTGATCGCGATGCCGTAGAAGAAGCTGATCCTGGGCACCTCGCCATCATGGCCGGTGCTTGGGATGGCCTAGTGGAATCAGCGCCATTTCAATCGAGACCCGCAGTCGAAGGTCTACCATCGTGCACGTATGGCGAATCACAAGCGAGGACGACCCAAGCAGCGTCGCGCCGGCTGCCTGCTGTGCAAGCCGCACAAGCTGTCGTCGGCGAAGAAGGTCGAGCGCAGGCGGGGTCGTCGCGACGCGATGCTCCATGAGCTGCGTGCCACGCGCGACGCTCGGTAGTCGTAGGCCTCCCGCAGCCTGTCGTCGTCGGCGGCCGGCCTCCGCTCTACACCAGGCCCAGCATCTGCGCTCGCACGACCACGGGGTTTGCGTAACGTACGTTCTTCTCCACTGCTATCCAGATTTTGGCTCTGTGAAGCCGAGATCGACATCAGCGTTCTAGTCGACGAGACAGCGGTATAACCCGGTTATACTCTTGCCATGAAGACGGCGATCTCGCTTTCCGATGACACTTTTCGCCGCGTCGACCGCGCGGCGAAGCGGCTGGGCGTGTCACGTAGCGAGTTCTTCGCGCGCGCCGCGGAGAGCTGGCTGGCCGTCCTCGAGGAGAAGGACACCACCGAGGCGATCAATCACGCGCTCCGTGGTGTCCCAGTCGATCACGAGTTCACGGACGCTGCAGCAGCGGCGCTGGCCGCCGCCGACATTCAGCCCTGATGGTGCGCGGCGAGTTGTGGTGGGCCGATCTCGGCCTTCCGCGAGGATCGGCTCCCGCGCTGAGACGCCCCGTGCTGATCATCAGTGCCGATCAGTACAACCGTTCGAAACTGCGTACGATCACGGTTGTCGTGCTCACGAGCAATGTTCGACTCGCTGGGCTTCCGGGGAACGTCGCCGTGCCATCGAGTCTGGCCGGTCTCGAAGACGACTCAGTCGTCAACGTCACGCAGCTCGCCACGATCGACCGTGGCGCCCTCGAACAGCGCATTGGTGTCTTGCCCGACTGGTTGATGGCCCAGGTCGATGCCGGCCTTGAGCGCGCGCTCGCGCTTGGTCGCCCGCGATGACGCCTAGACACTCGCTGTGTGCCAGCCCGGGCGTGCGTCGCGGGAAGGCTCCGGTCGTTCCCGCTCCGATCGCCGGCGCGCTGGGAAGTCTCGCTCACCAACTGGGGCTTGCTCGCATCGCGCGGTAGTACGGTGCTGTGAGATGGCCAGAACGTACCGCCTTGGTGTGACCCGCCGGCTCGTCAACAGGCTGATGAGTCCGCTGACGCGTGTTGGGTTGGCCGGTCGGCACACCTACCTCCTCACTGTCCGCGGCCGTAAGACCGGCAGGTCCTACTCGACGCCTGTCATCTTGGTCGAGGACGGCGAGCGCTGGCTTGTCGCGCCCTACGGCGAGGTCGGCTGGGTGCGCAATGCTCGTGCAGCTGGAGAGGTGAAGCTGGGCCGAGCCGGGCGCCACGAGACTCTTCGCATCGAGCAGGTGGCACCGGCACAGGCTGCACCAGTCCTGAAGCAGTATCTCCAGGGCGTCAAGGTCGTCCGTCCGTTCTTCGACGTCACGCACGACGCGCCACTGGACGCGTTCACAGCCGAGGCGTCGCGCCACCCGGTCTTCCATTTGACCGAGCCGCGGACGCGCTAGACGCCTGACGACGCGCCGAGATCGGGCAGTGACGACATGGCTCTCGCTAGAGGCGTCTCGGTAGTAGCGGGCCCGGCCAGATGCGATCAGACAAGGCTCGGCGCAGAGCCTCGACCCGAGCCTGACGGTTTGGTCGTTGTCTTCCTCCTGTCACTGGCGCTGGGCGTGTTTCTCGCCGCTGGCGGAATCGTCCCGCCGGCGTCGTTCACCGCATCTGAAGAGGTGGCGGCATCCATCGAGGGCGTCCGCTCCGCTCGGTCGCGGGGCAGGCCCAGACATCGCGGGACCGCGAGAGCCTGCCTCGTGTGGAGCTGCCCGTCGCGACGATGGCTGTCCGTCGCGACGATGACCAATTTCTCATCTCCGAGGCGTGAGATCTTGCTCCGAAGGTTGTCTTAGGCAGATAGTCTTGTCGATTGCACACCACGTCACGAAGCAATACACAAAGGGGAGCCCGTTGACCAGCTCAAGGCCGCGAGGCACAACAACTGTGGCTCGAAGCGCGATCGTAGGGACGATCGTTGCGGTGATCTGCCTGGGCCTGGCCTCGGCGGCCGCGGCCGCGACCCCCGTGCAGCTGGTGCTCAGCCAGTCCGCTGCGTTCTCGATCCTCGGCCACTCGTGCGGCGGCATCCAGGAGCAGGCGTACGCGACGGGCTTCGCTCCGGACGGGTATCCCGTCGGCGAGGTCTACATGCAGACGAGATGCGGCGGCAGCGGACGTGGCGGCGGCTACAAAACCACGACCTATTCCGCCTGGGCGACCGTGACGTGGGATTGGTTCGGCAACACGCGCGGCTTCTCCAAACTGGAAGGCGCGGCCGAAGTCAACCCGACCTTCTCCGCTGAAGACGCCCACGGCGATCGTGTCTACAACCTCGAAACGCGTGCCTTCCTCGAAGCCGGCTCACCGCCTCTGCAGGTGCCTGCCGCGCCCACCGGCGTCACCGCGGAAGCCTCGTCGATCGAAGTCGGGGAAGAAGAAGTTCTGAGATTCACGGTCAGCTGGACGCCAGCCGCTGAAACGGCCGGGCTGATCACCTCCTCGACGGTCACGGCCACGCCGATCGGCTCGGCCGCGCCGGTGCTCACCACGACGATCAGCGGGCCGGGCTCGAGCGCTGTGATCCAGCCGCTGCAGCGTCACACCAAGTACAGGATCACCGTCACCAACTCGGACGCCGAAGGCGTCAGTGAACCCAGCAGCCCGATCGAAGCGAACAGCTCGGGCTCCGAACCGCCACCACCGGCCGGGGAGGTATGCGAACAGAACAGCGGGACGATCAAGCTCTCGCCGGGGATCACGGAAGCCCCGCACGTCCAGAGCATCACGATCACCGGGAAGCTCAAAGGCTGTGACGGTCCCGCCGAACCCACCGAAGGGACCTACGTCGCGCACCTGACGACGACCGAAGAAGTCACCTGCCTGGCGCTCGGCAGCCTCTCGCTCGAACCCACGACCACGTCCGTCTCCTTCGCCGTCAAGTGGTCCCCGAAGAGCGCCGGTAGCTCGCACGGGACGTTCCTCATGCCCTTGACCGAAGCCGGCGGCAGCCTCGAAGGCGCGCTCGAAGGCGGGCCCTTCCCACTGCCGCAGAAGATCTTCGCGGCGTCGCTCGCGGAGAGCTTCACCGGTGGGCCCACGTGCGGGGTGGCGCCGACGAAGGGCAAGGCAAAGCCGGTCAAGAGCGGCACGTTCACGACCTCCGCGGTGGAAATCGGCGCGTGACTGCCTGAGAGGACGGCATCGCCCGCGCCGGAGCGGCGCTCCAGCGAATAGCATTGCCGCGAGTCTGGCGAAAGGAGACAGGATGGCTCTCAGTGCGAGCACCCCCAGGGCCGTCGTCCACGGGATCGAGGATCTTCGGGCGCTCGAGGATCAGGTGGTGGGCCCGAGTGAGTGGCGCGAGGTCACACAGGAGATGATCGACACGTTCGCCGATCTCACCGGCGATCACCAATGGATCCACGTTGACGTCGAGCGTGCCAGGGTGGAGAGCCCGTTCGGGACGACGATCGCCCACGGAAACCTGACGCTCTCGCTGATCGACGGCCTGCGTCAGGACCTCAACGAATCGAGCGGCTTCAAGCTCGGCGTCAACTATGGCTGGAACAAGGTCCGGTTTCCCGCGCCCGTGCCCGTGGGCGCGCGACTGCGCTGCTACGCGCAGATCGTCGAGATCACGGAGGTTGGCGGTGGCTGGTATCAGGTCGTGACGCGTTTCACCGTCGAGATCGACGGCGGCGAGAAGCCCGCCTGCGTGGCCGACAGCGTGGGCCGGCTGCTCGTGGACGCCGCCGAGTAGCTCTTCTGGTCCGCTGCCACGCGGCCCCCCGCGCCAGGCTGAGCGTCACCATGGCAGGGTGCGCCTCTTGGAAGCTCCGCTGTCGATCCTCGCCGTTCTGGCCACCCTGCACCATCACGCCCGCGCTGCGGGCGTGGACTACGTCGGCGTGTTCCTGGCTGCCGGCGTCAGCTGGTTCGCCTTTCCGGGACCGGGCGAGGCGGTCCTGATCGCTGCGGGCATCTCGGCTGCCCACGGGCACCTCGACCTGGCAGCCGTGGTCGCGGTCGCGTGGGCCGGCGCCGGAGCGGGAGGGACCGCAGGATGGATCGTCGGCCTGAAGGGCGGGCGGAACCTGCTCACCGCGACGGGACCGCTGCAGCATCTGCGACTCGCGCTGATCGCGAGAGGCGATCGCTTCTACGAGCGCTACGGCGCGATCGCGGTGCTCTTCACGCCGTCATGGATCGCGGGGATCCACGACATGAGCTGGTCGCGCTTCCTGCCCGCCAACGCTCTCTCGGCGCTCGTGTGGGCCGCCTCGGTCGGTGTGGGCGCCTATCTGGTCGGGCCCTCGATCGCCGACATCGTCAACGATGCCGGTCTGGCCGGAGCGGCGCTCGTCGCGGCGCTGGTTGCGCTCACCGCGGTGCTGGTGCTCAGGCGCAGGCGCCGCAGGTAGGCCTGCCCGGCGGGGTGGCTCAGGCGGCCAGCACGCCCGATGGCACAGCTCCCGCTACGGGCGCACGCCGGGAGAACCGCAGGGCAGGATCCTCGACCGGGCCGTTGCGGAGGTTCTTCACGTCCTGGGCGTAGCTCATCGCGAGCGTCCACGGCGCTCGTGAGCCCTGTCGCGGAAACTCGTGTACCGAGCGCTGGACATAGCCGGCGCCGAAGTCCAGCAGCGGGCGTGTGACGATCGTGGGATCGTCGTTGCGGGGCACGCACGTGTCGTAGCCGTGCTCCTCCATGTATCCCAGCAGCCGTCCGAGGTGCTCGCACACGAGGTCCACCTTGAGCGTCCAGGACGAGTTCGTGTAGCCGATGGCGAACGCGAAGTTGGGCACGTCGCTGAGCATCATCGCCTTATAGGCCATCGTTTGCGCCAGCTGCACGACCTCGCCGTCGACCGACAGCTCGATGCCGCCGAACGCGAGCAGGTTCAGGCCTGTGGCGGTGACGATGATGTCGGCCTCGAGCTCCATCCCCGATGCCAGCTCGATGCCGCGCTCGGTGAAGGTCTTGATCGTGTCCGTGACCACCGAGGCTCTTCCGTCACTGATCGCCTTGAACAGATCGCCGTCCGGGACCGCGCACAGGCGCTGGTCCCAGGGGTTGTAGCGCGGGTTGAAGTGGGTGGCCACGGGGAAGCCCTCGGGAAGCCTGCGCCTGACGCCGGCCAGCAGCAGACGCCGGACCAGCTGCGGACGGCTCTGGCTGAGCGAGAAGACCGTCTTCTGCAGCCAGATGTTCTTCCTGCGCGTGAGCGCATAGGCCACGCGAGGGGGCAGCACGCGCTTCAGGGCGTTGGCGATCGGGTCCTTCTCGGGCACGGAGACTACATAGGTGGGTGAGCGCTGGAGCATGGTCACGTGCGCCGCCTTGTCGGTCATCGCCGGGATCAGCGTGACGGCCGTGGCGCCGCTGCCGATCACCACCACGCGCTTGCCCGCGTAGTCGAGATCCTCGGGCCACTGCTGGGGGTGGACGATCTGGCCCTTGAAGCGCTCGGCGCCCTCGAACTGGGGTGTGTAGCCCTCGTCGTAGCGGTAGTAGCCGCCGGCGCTGAACAGCCAGCTGCAGCTCAGATGCACCGTCTCGCCCGTGTCGGTGCGCAGCGCCTCGACCGTCCAGCGTGCCTGCTCGCTCGAGAACTCCGCGCGCACCACCTTGTGGCCGAGGCGGATGTGGGGCTCGATCCCGTTCTCGTCAGCCGTCTCGCAGATGTAGCGCAGGATCGACGGACCGTCAGCGATCGCCTTCTCGTCCTGCCACGGCTTGAACTCGTAGCCGAAGGTGTGCAGGTCCGAGTCCGAGCGGATGCCGGGATAGCGGAACAGGTCCCATGTGCCTCCGATCGCCTCGCGGCCCTCGAGGATCAGGTAGGACCTGCCCGGCTGCTCGCGCTGCAGGTGGTAGGCGCAGCCGATGCCCGACACGCCCGCGCCGACGATCAGCACGTCCACATGCTCGGGAAGCGTTGAGGCGTGCTCGGGCTGCTCGACGGCTGACAAGCTCATGTTCGACTCGCTCTCATTGGGTGCGCCGTATAGCGTCGCCGGTCCACTCAGGGATGACCAGGGCAGCAAGACCAGTCTTGGCGTGTGCAATTAGGCAGATTGCCCAACATGGTAGTACCCTGGCGGGATGTCAGCCGCGACCGGCTGGGAGCCGCCGTCAGAGCGCATAGCCGCCCTCATCCGTGCCGGCGCGAGCACCCTGATCGAGGATCCCGACGCGCTCTTCGGAGAGGTCGACGCGGCCGTGCTGGCCGCCGCGCCTCGCAGGCTCTCCGATGACCCGACGATCACCGCCGCCACCATCGCCACCGACCACGCCAACATCCTGCACTGGGTGAGCGCCAACGTGCGCCGTCCCGGAGCCCCCGTGCCGGCCAACCTCAGCCCGCAGGTGCTGGACCTGGCTCGCGACATCGTGCGCCGCGGGCTCGACGACACGACGCTCAACATCTACCGGATCGGCCAGAACGTGGCGTGGCGCGCCTGGATGAGCCGCGCGTTCACCTTGACCGACGACCCCGATGAGCTGCGGGAGCTGCTCGACGTCACCTCCCGCTCGATCTTCGCCTTCGTCGATGAGACGGTCGCCGGGCTCCAGGAGCTGATCGACCGCGAGCGCGAGCAGCTCGTGCGTGGCACCCACGCCGAGCGTCTCGAGACCGTCAACCTGGTTCTCGAGGGCGCGCCGATCACGAGCGCTCGCGCCAGCGCGCGACTGCGCTACGAGATGTCCCGACGCCATACCGCGGCGGTGGTGTGGAGCGAGGCCGAGGTGTCCGACCAGGGCGAGCTGGAGCGGGCCGCCGACGCGCTCGCGCGAGCCGCGGGCGCCCGCAGCCCGTTCACGGTCGTGGGCAGCACCCGCTCGCTGTGGGTCTGGTACGCGGGCTCGCAGGAGCCGGACCTCGATGCTGTGCGCTCCCACCTCCAGGGCAGTCCCGGTGTGCGGATCGCTCTCGGCTCGACCGCCACCGGCATGGAGGGCTTTCGTCGCGGTCATCTCGACGCGCTGGCCACTCAGCGCCTGATGCATCGCATGCCCGGGAACCTGCGCATCGCCAGCTACGAGGACGTGCAGCTGGTGGCGCTCTCAGCCCAGGACGAGGACGGCGCGTGGGAGTTCGTCTCGCGAACGCTCGGAGAGCTCACCGGCGCAGATGCGGATCTGCGCGAGACGCTGCGGGTCTACATCCGCGAGGAGTTCAGCGCCTCGCGTGCCGCCCGCGCCCTCTATGCCCACCGCAACACGGTCCTCAATCGGCTCGCTCGCGCGCGCGAGCTGCTTCCGGCTCCGCTCGAGCACCGAGGACTGCAGGTGGGACTGGCGCTGGAGATCGTCCACTGGCTGGGCGCGCGTGCGCCGAGCGAGTGAGCTCCGCGCCCGCCGTCGCTCGAGGTGCTCTAGTGCTTGCCCTCCGCACCCCGGCCGCGCGCGTGCGAGGCGCTGAGGTCGAGGGCGATGGCGAGGATGAGCGTCGCCGTCCAGGCGTTTACGGGGTTCAACATCAGTGGCTCGTGGCCGCCAATGTTGTTGGCGATCAGCCAGATGAGGAACCAGAGGAGCGTCACCTCGGCAATGCTGCCATGCAGGCGGAGAGCCCGGATCCGGGTGAACCCGTTGTGGGGCTGCGGACTACCACCTGAAGCCGATGGGCGCTGCGGGCCCCCACGCCGCCATCCCCCGAAGCGACCGGAGGGCCCGCTGCCCTGTCTCCCCCAAGTTCACCAGGTGGAGGTTTCTCCTCCACCGCAGCCCTTCTTGCTGACAGGGCTCGCGCACGTGCGACTGAGCACGCCGTTCACGCTTCTGCTGATGGTGAATTCGTCGCCATTGGTCGCTTTCACCGTGAGCGAGTAGCTGTTCTTCGCGCTGGTCGCAGCGCTCAAGTACGCTTCCCTCGTGCTGGGCGATATGCGTATCGTCGGTTCCTCTTTGTTGAGTTCGGTCGTGCTCACCCTTTCGTAGCTGCCGCTGTCCACTGTCCCGAGCGTCTCAGCCGTGGTCTCTGCGGTGCGAACGAGCTCCTTGGCCTGCGCGTCGACGGCCTTGGAGGTGGTGCTCAGGAACGAGGGCACGGCGATCGCCGCGAGGATGCCGATGATGAGGATGACCACCAGCAGCTCGGTCAGCGTGAAGCCGCCCTCGTCGCTCACGCTCCGCCAAAGCCTGCCGGCGAGGAGCGTTCCCCGGAGCTGCGGTGTCCTGGATCTGCGATCTGATGACTCTGACAGCACGATAGCCCTCCCGTGGCTTTCCTGGCAGCCGAGCTATCTCATCGAGATCTCTGACTTTGCGCCCCCGTCTCACGACGGGTTTGCCTTTTTCAGCTCTGGTTGATCCGAGCCGGGAGTGTGCAGGGCGAGCAGGCGCCGCGCAAGTGAAAACCCACAGATCGAGAACTAATGGACGTATGTACTATTTCGCCGCGCGCGGAGCGACGAAGGTCGGTCGGCGATCTCGTCGCCAGCGCGCGGCCCCACCCCGGGGGTCGCCGGAGATCCACGCCGGACATTCCCGCCGGTCCCGCCGGTCCCGCCGGTCACGCCGGCTCGGAGCGCCAGCGCCGGTACAGCTCTGTGAAGTCGGCTCGCATCTCCGGCGTCAGGTCCTCGACGCGCAGGCGACCCGTGAGCCTGATCGTGGCGCGCATCTGCACGAGGTACTCGCTGCAGTGCTCGCAGCCGGCCAGGTGCGCGTCAAAGCGGCGCCGCTGCGAGCGTGGGAGGGCGCCCTCGAGATAGTCGGTGATCAGCTCGACCATCTGCCGGCAGGCGAGCTCGTTCCTACGCAGCAGCATCTCCCGCTCCCAGATCGTCTTCCAGAGCCTGGCGCAGGCGGCTGCGTCCGCGGTGCAACAGAACTCTCTGATTGGCTTCGCTGATCGAGAGCACCTCGCAGACCTCCTGTCCGCTGAGGCCGTCCACGTCTCGTAGCATCACGACCTCGCGCTGGCGTGCGGGCAGCTCCTGCAGGGTGGAGTGGATGCGCTCGGCCAGGCCCTCTGCGAGCAGCCTGTCATCGGTGTCCTCGACCCAGTGCTCGGGTGGCGCCATCCAAGCGCCGGAGGCATCGAAGCGCGACTGGTCGACCACGGGTCCGGCGTCGCCGATGGCCACGCTGCGATGCTCACGCACGCCGGTGCTCCGCGCCCGGTTGACGAGGATGCGCAGCAGCCAGGTTCGCAGCGAGGAGCGCCCGGCGAAGCTGTCTATCCCCCGCAGCACACCCACCCACGTGTCCTGCACGACCTCCTCGGCGATCGCGCTGCTCGAGACGAACGAGCGGGCCAGTCGCAGCATCGAGCCGTGGTGACGAGCCACCAGGAGCACGAACGCCTGCTCGTCGCCGGCACGCAGCCGTGCGAGCAACTCGCCATCCTCGTCGAGCACCGCACGCCTGCCCAACGGCAGCAGCGGCAGGGCGACGGCCAGGATCAGCCCCAGGCTCATGCCGGGGCGACGGGGGAGGGTTGGGGAACATGTGCCATACCGTCGATGCCTCCTCGTGCAGGCTACGGCGCCGGACGCGCCGCAGCCCGCATCGGGGATCTCTCTAGCCCGCCACGATGCCCTCGCCGCCGACCGCCCCGGGCACGGTGACCGCGCCGACCTTGCTCAGGGCTCCATGAGCGCCGATCGCGAACTCATCGACCACACCTGCGGCGCCGCCCTGCACATACAGGAAGCGCCCACCGCTCGTGGTGGTCGCATCGACGGTGCCCGCGTCCGTTTCGGTGTCACCGAGCAGCGTCAGCAGTTGCCCTGAGAAGCTCGAGTGGAACGTGCTGATCGAGGCGCTGCCGGCGTTGGAGACATAGAAGTAGGAGCCCGCCTGTGCGATCCAGCAGGTGGCTGCCTGGGCCGTGCCGACGGTGTCGAGCTGGGCGATGGTTCCATCTTCATGGAGGTCGAAGCTGGCCAGGGAGTTGGTTCCGGCCTCGCTCACCACGAGGTCTTCGCGCTTGTCGAAGCTCACGGCGAACGGCACTGTGCCAGGCTCTGGGTTCACGACCGGCGAGCTCGAGAGGAGCCCGAAGGGCTTGACCGCGAAGACGTCAATGTCGTTGCCGTTGGCCTTTGTCGTCACGATCAGTTGCGCGCCGTCCGGTGAGAAGGCGACCTGACCGGGGGTGTGTGTGAACTGCGGCGTCTCCGACGGATCCAGTCCGAGCGGGCGGCCCGATCCGGCTAGCGAAGAGAGTCGTCCCGCCGTCACGACGAAGCCCTGCAGCTCGCCGCCTTCCTCGGCGTTGAGCACGTAGACGACGCCGTCGTGGACGGCGATGCTCACCGGGAACGCGCCTCCCGAGCCGATCACCTGGCGCAGGGCGAGGTGCTCGCCGAGGACGGCAAAGACCGAGATCGTGTTGCTGGCGGCGTTGACGGCGAAGAGCAGGCCGTCCTGCCGGTCATAGGCGAGTCCTCCCTGTGAGGCCAGGTGGTCGACGACAGCGCCTTCGAGCGCGCCACCGAGGCCGCCGGTGTTGTAGACGGCGAGCTGGGTCAGCGTGCCGTCGCTCGCGCGATCGTAGGCCACGACCTGGTTCCCGGCGATGTTGTCCGTCTGCACGAAGACCGCGTGCTCGGTTCCCGCTGCCACCGCGCCGGATACCGCGATCGCGGCCAGGGCAGCGCTCGCCGCGATCGTGGCCACGCTCAGACGTGTCATAGCTCTCATTGCAGATCTCCTCGTTGGGGTTGGACTTGCAACGTGCAGTCCGTCGAGGGCCGGTCCCGTTACAGACCATGCCGCCCGATGCCTCGAGGAAAGGGGATGCCGGTTGCTCAGAGGAGCGATGCTCCCGCGGCCTCGCCCTGGCGCGCCACATCGGAGTGCGCGCGGCTGTCCCGTGAGGAGATCAGGACGATCGTCAAGAGCGCGCCCGCCAGCGCGAAGCCTGCGCCGACCAGGAAGGCCCGGTCGAATCCGCTCGCGAGCGCGGCGGGGAGGTTGTGCGTGCCGGCGCGCAGCACGTCATTGGTTCGAGTGTTGGCGATCGTCGCGAGGATCGCCAATCCCAATGCGCCTCCCACCTGCTGAGAGGTGTTGACCAGTCCCGAGGCCAGACCGGCCTCATGGGGAGTGATGCCGCTGACGGCGGCGATGGTCACGGGGACGAAGGAGAGGCCGAGGCCGAATGCCGCGAGCAGGGAGGGCCCGAGCACGTCGCCCGCGAAGGAGCCGCCGGCCCGGACCTTCGAGAACCAGAACAGCCCACCGGCGATCAGGAGCAGGCCGCTGAGCAGGATCAGCTTGAAGCCGAAGCGGGTCACGGCCACGGAGGCACCTGCGGCCGAGGCGATGATCCCGACCGCCAGCGGCAGGTAGCAGAGCCCTGTCTTCAGGGCCGAGTAGTGGAGTACCTCCTGCATGTACAGGGACACGAAGAAGAACATCGAGAACAGCGACATCCCGATCAGCAGAGCGACCGTGTCGGCCCCGCGCAGAGTCCGCTGGCGGAAGATCGAGAAGGGCATCAGCGGGGCGCGCTGGCGGGTCTCGATCGCCAGGAACACGACGAGCAGGACCACCGCGCCCGCGATCTTCCCGAGCGTGGCGGTCGAGCCCCAGCCAACGTTGACGGCGTCGACCAGCGCGTAGACGAGCAGGGCGAGGCCGGCAGTGACCGTCACCGCGCCGGGAAGGTCGAAGCTCCGCGTCTCCGCCTCGGCATGGCTTTCGCGGAGGACCCTGGGGGCCAGGAGGGTGCAGGCGAGGCCGATGGGCACGTTGACGAACAGCACCCAGCGCCAGCTGAGCCCGCTGGTGAGGACGCCGCCGAGGAGGACGCCGGCTGCCCCTCCGGCGCCGGCCACGGCCCCCCAGACGCCGAGCGCGCGGTTGCGCTCTTCGCCGTCGGCGAACGTGGTCGTGATGATCGACAGGGCCGCGGGGGACACGATCGCTCCGCCCAGGCCCTGCACCGCGCGCGCGGCGATCAGCCAGCCCTCCGACTGCGCGAGCCCGCCCAGCAGCGAGGCCAGCGAGAACAGCACGAGCCCGACCATGAACATGCGCCTGCGCCCCATCAGGTCGGCCAGCCGCCCGCCGAGCAACAGGAAGCCGCCGAAGGTGAGCGTGTAGGCGTTCACCACCCACGAAAGGTCGGCCTGGGAGAAGCTCAGGGCGCGCCCGATCGAGGGCAGCGCCACGTTGACGATCGACGCGTCGATGACGAGCACGAACTGCGTCATCGCCAGCAGCAGCAGCGCGAGGCTCTTCGCGCGCGGGGTGTCCAGCGTCATTGGGTGGGAGATCGGGCCAAGATGACGCCAGCCATGTTATGCAGCCCGCCCCGCTGGAAACCGATGTCGAGAGTACAAGACCTCGCCGGGCGAGAGAGTTAGAGTGGTTAACGTTCAAGGGGGTCTCCGCACGGCCAGGCGCCGCGCGGAGGCAGAATGAGCCAGCGCCATGTGCGCCGGCCAGAGGGAGGAGTCGAAGATGCACTCAGGCGGGATGGTGCCCGGCCGGGCACATACGACACGGCGGCTGCTCGCCGGTGCGGCGCTCGCGCTGCTGGCATGGCTGGCCTTTGCCGGCCTTGCGCCGGCGAGCGGCTGGGCCTGCTCGAACGTTGAGATGATCGGCGTGCGCGGCTCGGGCGAAAGCTACTCGGGCAACTATGGCATGGGCACGCAGATAGCAGCGCTCTATGAACGCGTCAAAGCGCGCAAGCCCGGCAGCCAGACGCTTCAGTCCTACGGGCTGGAATACCCAGCCGTGAACGTCGCTGAATGGTGGAAGGCGTGGGATTACTTCTTCAGCGTGTGGGAAGGCGACGAACACCTGGAAAACCGCGTCAAAGGCGACGCCTCGAGCTGTCCGAGCATGAAGATCCTCGTCGCCGGCTTCTCCCAGGGAGCGCACGTGGTCGGAGACACGATCGAAAACCTCACCAACAAAAACGACAGCTCGCTGTCACACATCTACGGCGTGGCCCTCTACGGCGATCCGCGCTTCAGCAAGGACGACACCACCGTCGCCCGTGGCAACTACAGCCATGAACACTGGGGCATCCTCACCGAGCGCGGCAACTACTCATCCAAAATCAACAACCGCCTGGGTGACTGGTGCCGGCTCAAAGACGCCATCTGCCAGGGGTTCAATGCGGGCGACACAGAACACCACGAGTACAAGAACTACGAAGGTGGCCTGTTCCTCCAGCAGGGGGCCGAAATGATGTTCAGCCACATCGGCTGGTAGCGGCACGCTGATCGCTCGGTTCGGGAGCGTGCATGCACGCTCCCGCCGATCGGCGCATGCGCCGATCGGTAGACACGCCGCATGCGGCGTGTCTCGGGGCCGCACATGTGCGGCCCCGCCGGCCGTACAGGGACATGTCCCGGCCGGAACGCTAGCGGCGCGCCGGTGCCACGGCCGAGCCCGCGCAGGCGCGGATCACCTCTGCCACGGCCGCAGGGTCGTCGTAGAACGGCACATGGCCGGCGCCGAGGGTCACGTGGGTGGCCCACGGGAGCATCGCGCGCGCACGCGGTGCCTGCAGCCGGTAGGGCAGGAGCCTGTCACGGCGTCCCCAGGCGATCGTCACAGGCGTGGCACGCAGCTGCTCGGGCGCCTGGAAGCTGTAGCGATCGAAGGCCGCCAGCGCGCCCGCCAGCGCAGGGGCGCTCCATGCGTCGCGCAGCGTCGCCACCGCCTCCTCGGCCGGCATACGTGTCGGGTAGCCGAAGTTCTGGGAGAAGAGCGCCACGCGCCCGCCGCGCGTGCACGCGAGTGCCTCGATCGCGGGACGGGCCGCAGGGGGGATGCTGCCGACGGCCCGCAGCGAGAGCTGGCAGAAGCGCCGCTCGGCGGCCGTCCAGAAGCCGGCCGGCGAGAACGCCGTGGCCGAGGCGATCGCGCGCCTGCGGGCGAGCTCCAGCGTGATCGCGCCGCCCATCGAGTTGCCCGCCACGTGTGGGCGCTCGAGGCCGATCTCGGCGAAGAACCACTCGAAGGCGTCGACGTAGTTGGGGATCGTCGGCTCGATGCCCGCCGACAGGGGGGCCGAGCGTCCGAAGCCCGGCGAGTCGCAGGCGATCACGTCGAACTCCCCGGCGAGCAGGTCGATGACCGGACGCCACGCCTGCCAGTGGTGGCCCACGCCGTGAAGCAGGACGAGCGCTGGGCCCTCGCCCTCGCGGTGGTAGTTGATCGAGACGCTCATGCCCGTCCCCGGATCAGGTCGGCGCCGCGCTCGGCGATCATGATCGTGGGCGCGTTCGTGTTGCCCCCGACGATCGTGGGCATGATCGAGGCGTCGATCACCCGCAGCCCCTCCACGCCGTGCACCCGTAGCTGTGAGTCGACCACCGCCTGTGCGTGCGTGTCGCTCATCCGGGCGGTGCCGACGGGGTGATAGATGAGCATCAGGCGCCTGCGCAGGTCCGCTTCGAGCTCCTCGCGGTCCACGGCTGCGCTGCCGGGCTTGAGCTCGTGGCGGGTGATCTCGCTGAGCGCCGGTTGGGCGGCGATCTCGCGCGCGAGGCGCATCCCGGCGATCATCGACTCCACGTCCTCGGGCTCGGACAGCGCGTTGGTGATGATCCGCGGCTTGGCCGTGGGGTCGGCCGAGCGGAGCCACACCTGTCCGCGCGCCCTGGGCGAGACGAGCACGGGCGCGATCACCATGCAGTGACCGTCGTATGTCTCGGCGCCGTGGTCTTCGAAGTAGGCCGCTCCCATGTGGAACTGGATGTCCGCCGCCGGCAGGCCGCCGCGGGTGCGGGTGAAGGCGACGACCTCGGCCACGGTCGAGCTGAGCTTGCCCGAGCGTCGCAGCAGCCACTCGGCGAGCGCCCTGGGCTTCTCGGCGCCATAGAGGGTGTCGCGGTCGCTGACCTCCCACATCAGCGTCACGAACGGGTGGTCCTGGAGGTTGCGGCCCACGCCCGGGAGATCGTGGCGGGCCTGCACTCCGGCCGCCCGCAGCTCCTCGGCCGGACCGATTCCCGAGAGCAGCAGCAGCTGCGGCGAGCCGATCGACCCGGCCGCGAGCAGCACCTCGCGCTCGGCCCGGGCGACCTGCACTCCGGAGCGGCCCCTGCGCAGTCGCACGCCGACCGCCCGCGAGCCCTCGAGCTCGACTCCCAGCACGCTCACGCCCGTGCGCACCTCCAGGTTCGGTCTGCTCAGCACCGGACGCAGATAGGCGTCGGCGGCGCTGAAGCGCGCGCCGTTCTTCTGGGTGACCTGGAACATCGACACCCCGTCCTGCTCGGGGCCGTTGTAGTCGGCGATGCGCGGGATGCCAGCCGTCTCGGCGGCGGCGAGCAGGCGACGGTCGAGCGGGCGGGGGGAGCGTTGCTCGCTGACCCGCAGCGGACCGCCCACGCCGTGGTACTCCGAGGGGCCGCGCGCGTTGTCCTCGGACTTGATGAAGTACGGCAGCACGTCCGCATAGCCCCATCCCGGCGCCCCCTGGGCCTCCCAGGAGTCGTAGTCGAGCGGGCGGCCCCGCACGTAGAGCATCGCGTTCATCGAGCTCGACCCGCCGAGGGCCTTGCCCCGCGGGATGAACAGCTCGCGATCGTCCACATGCGGCTCGGGCTCGGTGGCGAAGTCCCAGTCGAGCTTGGTGTGGAACTGCTGGGGGAAGGCCGCCGGGATCCTGATCTTGATCGAGCGGTCCCTGCCGCCGGCCTCGAGCAGCAGCACCCTGACCGAGGGATCCTCGGACAGGCGGTTGGCCAGGACGCAGCCCGCCGATCCCGCCCCGACGATGATGTAGTCGTACATGTGGCCTCTCCTGTCCGCGGGCGATTAGACGGGCGCCACTGCCGCCCGGTCGGGGAGCGCTATGAGGCGGTACTCATCCGGGTTCAGCGCCCGCGTCTGCTCGAGGTACTCGCGCATGTAGCCCGGCCAGTTGGCCACTATCCGGCCCTGTTCGTTGCGATACCAGGAGTCGCACTCCGTCCAGGCGGTGCCGGCGAAGCGGGCCTGCAGCGCCCGGTCGCTCGCCGCCTCCACCTCTGGGAGCACCTCGATCGCGCCGGCTTCATGCGCGCCCAGCTGCTGTAGCGCCTGGCGGATGTAGCTCGCCTGCGCCTCCAGGTAGACGATGATCGAGCCGCCAGAGGTGTTCGTGTTGGGCCCGTACATCAGGAACATGTTGGGGAAGCCCGGCACCGTCATCCCGAGGTGAGCGTGGGCTCCACCCGCCCAGGCCGTGCGCAGGGAGCGCTCGCCGACGCCTGTGATCTCCATCGGGAACATGAAGTCGTTGGTCCGAAAGCCGGTCGCCCAGATGATGCAGTCGAGATCGTGCAGCGTGCCGTCCTCCGTCACGATCCCCTCGGGCGCGATGCGCGCGATCGCCTCGGTCACGAGCTCCACGTTCTCCCGCTGCAGAGCCGGGAGGAAGTGAGAGCTGAACAGGATCCGCTTGCAGCCGAAGGTGTAGTCGGGCCACGCCCTCGCACGGACCTCCGGGTCCTTGAGCTGCGAGCGCATGAACGCGGCCGAGCGCGCCCTCGCCACGCGGCCGAGCGTCCGCGGGTGGCGGATCGTGAGGGTCAGCGACTCGGTGTACTCGAAGACGAACTTTCGCCTCAGCGCCTGGAGCCCGGGAACCCGTTCGATCGCCGCCCTGAGGATCGTGGGATAGCGGCGGTTCTTGCGCGGCAGGAACCAGTTGCCCGTGCGTTGCAGGACGGTCAGCCGCCGCACTTCGGGGGCGATCTCGGGAATGAGCTGCACGGCGCTCGCGCCCGTGCCGACGACCGCCACGCGCTTACCGCCCAGCTCGTAGCCGTGGTCCCATTCGGCCGAGTGGAAGCTGTGGCCGGCGAAGCTGTCCGCTCCCTCGATCGAGGGCCTGGACGGCTGGTGCAGCTGTCCCGTCGCGAGGATCAGCACGTCCGCCTCGCGGGCCTCGCCATCGGCGCTCAGCACCGTCCAGCGGCAGCTCTGCTCGTCCCACGAGCATGAGCTGACGGTGGTGTTCCCCTGCACCAGGCGATCGACTCCGTGGGTGCGGGCGACCTCGTGCAGGTAGGAGTGGATCTCGGCCTGCATCGAGCACAGGCGCGTCCAGTTGCGCCGCTGCGCGTAGGAGTAGGAGTAGAGGTGACTGGGAACGTCACATGCGGCTCCCGGATAGGTGTTGAAGAACCAGGTCCCGCCGAGGTCGGGAGCCTGCTCGAGGATCCTTATCCGCTCGATCCCGTGGCGGCGGAGCTCGATCGCGGCGGCGATCCCGCCGAATCCGGCGCCCACGATGATGACCTCAGGCGTCCGCTTCGTGGACACTCGGGGATGGACGGCTGTGGCCGACAACTGACTCCTCCTCCTGGACTACCGGATGCTGCTGCTGTCAACCATAAGCGCTCCGGGCCGATGCTGCTCAGGCGCCCTCGGCGCGCTTCAATGTGCTCGCCAGCCACCTGCCGGCCAGCGGGATGCCGCGGGGATCGATGTGGTGGCCGGCGGGCGACTCGTGGTACTCCACCTCCAGGCCCCCGTCGCGCAGCTGCGCCGCGGCGCGGCGGGCGAGCTCGACGCCGATCACCTGGTCGTGCTCTCCGTGCGCGATGAAGACGCCCATGCCTTGGCGCCCGAGGAGGTCGGCCTCCCAGCCATCGACCACCGGCAGGAAGCCTGAGAACGCCATGATCCCGGCGGGGACTGGCCGCGTGGCGGCCAGGCCGAGCGCGTAGCTCATCACGGCGCCCATCGAGAAGCCGCCGAGCACGGTCCGCTCGGGACCGATCCCTGTCCGCTGCCACAGCTCGTCGTGCAGCTCGCCCAGCGCCTCGAAGGCGCTGCGAAACGTCTCGCGGTCGGGATAGCCGACACGCGGCACCAGATACCAGTGGTGGCCACTCGCGCCCCGCGGTGTCAAAGGTGCGCGGGGGCTCACCACGTGCATCCTCTGCTGTGGGTCGAGCACGTCGGCCAGCGCCAGCAGGTCGTGCTCGTCGGCGCCGCGTCCATGGTGGAGCACCAGTAGGCCCACGGGCTCGCCGCTGGCCGGACGCTCCACGAACACGAGGCTCACGTCCCGCTCCCGTACCGACTCGCGCGCGTGCGAGTCATCCCGAGTGCGCCAGTAGCGTCGCGGCGACCCCTTCGATCGTCTGCTCCCCGTAGCTCATCGAGGGATCTCCGTCGGTGAACACCGCGAGCGTGAAGGTCACCCCGGGCCGCTCCAGGCGGGCGACCTCGTTGAACAGGCCCTCTTCGGGGAGCGCGCCGGTCTTGAAGAACACCTGCCATCGCGGCCTGGCCACGGGCGGGACGCCCCAGCTCTGGGACGGCTCGATCCCCGCGAGCAGGCCGCGCGCGTAGGCATAGAACTGCGCGGGGATCAGGCGCGGGAGCGCGAAGAGGAAGCGGGCCTGGTCGGCCGCCGAGGTCTGCGTGTAGGCCCACCAGCCGATCCCCGGGGCGTAGTCGCTCATCCCCGATTCTCGAGCCACCCGCGCGACGGCCCCCTCGCCGACGATCCCATAGACGGCCGAGGCCGCTTCGTTGTCGGAGATGTGAATCATCGGATAGAGCAGAGCGCGGTCCGCTTCGTCAAGCCCGCGGTCCTGGGCGCTTCGCATCTGCAGGAACGCCACGAGCATCATCACCTTGACCACGCTCGCCGTCTCGAAATGCTCGCGCAGGTTCAGGCCGCTGAGACGCCCGGTGCTATCGACGACCGCGAAAGACGTCCGTCCCGCGCGTCCCGCGAGATAGCGCCCGGCTGCTGCGATCGCCCCCGCCGAGGGGTAGGGCGCGAGCGGGATGCCCCGGCCTTCGCCGCCATAACCGACATCGTGGGGCACCCTGTAGTCGTCCCGCGGGCAGCGACCGTGCGCGGCCGCGCGGCCCATCGCCGCTTCCCAGGTGGGGTTCAGGCACACGCGATAGACGAAGTGCCTGGCCGGGGGGTCGATGATCGTGCTCGCGTAGGTGAGGCCGGGGGAGAGCTCGCGGGTGGGTGTCACGGCCACCAGCCGAAAAACGCGGGTGCCGCGCGCGGCCACGAACCATGCGGCATCGACGGAGCTGGATGCTCCGGCGTGCACCGTGTGGGCGAGCCGGACGCTGATCTGAGAGCGGCCGGGGCCGAGGGTTCGCAGGTTCAGGGCCACACTCGGATCGACGAAGATCGGGAGCACGGGGCTCGTGACGATCGCGGGTCCTGTCGCCGCGGCGCTGTCGAGGACCACCCGCAGGCGTGTGTTGCGATCGGCACGGATGCCGGTGAAGGCGAAGCTGCCATCCGCCGCGGTGCTCGAGCGGGCGACGGCGAGGAAGCCGTGGAAGGGGTACGGGTCGGCCTCGAGCGAGACCGCTTCGCCCGCGATGCCCTGCGCCGCCTCGGTCACGCGACCGGAGATCGAGATCGTGCCTGCGTATGCCAGCTCGGTGGAGCTCGCCGCGGCGCTCACTTCGGGCGCGGGCCCGGCCGCTCGAGCGGGCGTCGATCGGAGGCTCGTCGCGAGGCTCAGCGCGAGGACGGCTGCGGCGAGAGGGGCCGCATATCTCCGTTGGACGTCACACCATGGCATGCGCGGTGGCGCAACCGTAGAGCAACACCGCGCATGGCGTCGGCTAGTGCTTGAACCTCGCGGTGGCCGTGTCGGCCGAGGAGGGTGCGCCCTTGGCCGACGGCTTGAAGCCGACGTGGACGCCGACCGTCAACCCGCGGTGGCGGTGGCGGCGCAGGGTGCGCAGTCCGCTGTTGGTGAGCGGGATCCTGAACGTCACGGTCGCGGACCCGCCGACGCGCTTGGACATCGAGCGAAGGTCCTTGCCCTTCACCGTGATCGCTCCCCCGCCCAGCGTGCGGACCTCGAGGATCAGCTCATGGCGCACCACGTGGTGGCTGAGGATCCGAACGCCGCAGCCGGAGACCGAGATGCGGGTGCTCTGCTTGAGCTTGGCGCCGCTCTGTGCCGTGATCGTGATCGGCATGAGCAGTGGCCCGAGGCAGAGGTTGCCGTATGCGGCAAGCACTGAGTTGCTCTGCGTCGGGAGGTCCAGCGAGAAGCTCGACACCGGCACGTCGGGAATCGAGGCGAAGGTCGAGGTGGTGATCCCACGTTTGATGTTGGTGTTGCTCACGAGGATCACGCGCACACCATCGCCGTCGAGGATCAGGTCAAGGTCGGGGAACCCCGCGCCTCCGTGTGAGACGAAGTAGGCGGGCCCGCTCAGCGGCGCTGCCAGCACTGGGGTATGCACCGTGGCCGTGCCGACCTTGGACAGAGGCGGGCATTTGCTGGGGTCGGCTCCGAAGATCGTGTCCGGGCAGGCTTTCTGCAGCGTCGACAGACGCGACGGGAGCTGCAGCGGGAGCTGGGCCACGACCGAGCGGATGTTGGCCTCGTGGGCAGGCTGGGAGAGGGTCACGACCAGGTTGTCGCCGTTCTGTTTGGTGGCTTTGGCGCTGGTGGCGGCCTTGAAAGTCGGTTTGAACGCGAGCGCCCCGCACCCGGTGAGCTGGAAGGGGCTCGAGATCGCCTGGCCCGTTCCGAGCGTCGAGGTCAGCTGCGAGTCTGTGGCGAGGGGATTGCAGCTGGTCGGGTTGAACAGGAACTTGCTCCGGTCGATCGACACGCTCAGGCTCTGCAGGCGCAGCGGCACGCCCCGGACGATCGTCCGTATCGAGGCGGTGGCGACGACGCGCCCGCTGTAGGGATCCACGCCGATGCCCACGCGCGTGGTCACGGGGCCCAGGTCGAACGGCCCGGCGGCGGCCTCCACCGGAATCGAGAGCCCGTAGGGGGAGCCGTTGTAGGGGCCGGTCAATGACACCGGTCCCGAGAATTCATATGGTTCACCACCCGCGCCAACAGTGACTTTCGCGACCCCGACCTTGCTGGTTTCGGGGCATTCGCCGTTCTCGGCGGCGGGTTCCTGGCACAGAGGCACCGACGGGATCGCGCCGACGAGGCCCGCCGGTAGCACCGTTCGCAGCTGCGAGAGGTACTGCTGGCCGCTGGCGCGCTGCAGAGTGAAGGTGTGGGCGCCGGCGACGGAGGAGGTGCTCTGCGTGCCCTGGGAGAGCGCGAACGGGAGTGGGGAGGGGCAGCCGGTCGTGGTGAACGCGCTGGAGGGGAGCGCCGCGGGACCGCCTGTGTAAGGAGTGAACACCGAGTTGACCGAGGCGGCGCCGCACGCCAGCGGGTTGGCCAGCGGCGCGCGCGCTCCACCGTTCAGCGAGAGGATCAGTTCGCTGAACGGGAGCTGCGGGTTGTTGGTGAAGCTCGCTTCGAGGCGTCCGGTCGTCAGGTTGGGGGTGACGCTGCCTTCGAGTCTTACCGATACGCCGTACACGCTCTCGGCATCGAGATAGATGGTGAATGGCGGTTTCGTGATCGGCCCTCCGCCGGGGCTCCCTAGATAGACGGGGCCGCTCAGCGTTTTCGGCGGCAGGTCGGTTTCGATCGTGACCGTCCCCACACGCGAAGCCGGCGGGCAGGAGACCGCGTTGGTGGTGCCTACGGCGATCTGTGCCGCCGTACACGCCTGCAGGCCGTGGGCAGCCGCGGGGTTCAGCGTCATGCCTTCCGGAAGCGTTACGTGCGCGTCCCTGATGTCGGCGGTGTTGATTTCGTCCTCTTTGCCTTTCTGGGGCACCTCGACGACCGTGGTGGCGCCGTCGGGCTGGTCGGAGGTCGCGGTTTCGGCGTGGACTTCGGCTGTTGGCGCGAACGGGACTTTGTCGCAGCCTTCCACGCCCACGGGGGTGTGCGTTTGCGTTCTCGACACTTCGTGGGCGTAAGATTCGACTTCCAGGTAGGAGGTCGTTCTGCTTGAGCACACGCTCGGCAATGTGAGGAAGTTGCCGATGCCGGCGTGGCCGTTGAAGTTGAGCTTCGACTTGAGCAACCGAAGCGGCGCTTTGATGCCGCCCAGGATTTCTCCTTCAGTCGGGATGTTGTCGATTTCGAAGTACTCGTGGTAGTCGCCACTCCAGTCGACGTGCCCCACGAGGAGAAGGTGGACGGCCGCGATCAGAGGTTCCGCGGGTTCGACCGCTATGCCGAACTCGAGGGGAACACCGGGCGGCTGTTCCAGGTTGTAGACGGTGCCGGTGAGGGTCGGCGGGATCACCGGCAGCCCGAGCACCTGTACCACGGCTTCCAATTCGGTCGAGCCGGCGATGCTCGCGGACGGGCAACCCGCGGGGCTCGCGTTGAACTGCGCCACCGAGCACTTCGCCGGGGCCTCCGGGTTCGCCGCCAGCCCGGGGGGGATGTCGACTCGCAGGCGTTTGAGCGGGGAGCCTTCCGGGTCGCGCGACCCGCCGCTGCCGGTGTGGTTCAGTTCGAAAGCGGTGATGCCCCAGGGAGGGTGTCCGGCCGCCTGCGTGTAGAACAGGCTGGGCGCGCTGGAGTACTTGCAGCCGATGGTGGTGCACGTGCCCGCTTCGAAGTTGGGTTCGGTCACGCCGAAGGAGGCCTGGGCGGCGGGAGCCGCCGTGGCGCCAACGACGGCGCTCATCAACGCAAGCGTGACCGTGCGAACCCGTGAGCTCACCATCCACCTCCCTCTGGGGCATTGGCACTTCGCCCATTTCCCTGTTCTCGGACGCGCCAAACCCGGCTGCTGCCCGCCTTGTGAGCGAGTAGCTACCCGGCGCGGGGGTTCTCTACGCGCGGAATGCGCGCAGAGACCGAGGATCGGCGCTCAGCTCTCGCGGGGAATGTGGGGAGCGAGCTCGCGCCGGGCGATCGAGAGCTTGTGGACCTCGTCCGGGCCGTCGGCCAGGCGCAGGGTGCGCAGGTGGGCATATGCGATCGCGAGATTGAAGTCCTGGGAGACCCCGCCGCCGCCGTGCACCTGGATCGCGCGGTCGAGCACCTTCAGCGCCACGTTTGGCGCGGCGACCTTGATCGCCGCGATCTCGGTGCGCGCATGGCGGTTGCCGACCGTGTCCATCAGCCAAGCCGCCTTCAACGTCAGCAGCCGCGCCATCTCGATTTCGATGCGCGACTCGGCGATCCAGTCCTGGACGTTTCCCCGCATCGCGATCGGCTGGCCGAAGGTGACACGGGAGACGGCTCGCTTGCACATCGCCTCGAGCGCCCGCTCGGCAGCCCCGATGGCGCGCATGCAGTGGTGGATGCGTCCCGGTCCGAGACGCGCCTGGGCGATCATGAACCCGTCGCCCTCGCCGGCGATCAGGTTCGAGGCCGGTACGCGCACGTCGGAGAAGTCGACTTCCGCGTGGCCCTCCTGGTCGTTGTATCCGAACACCATGAGGTCGCGCACGATCCTCACGCCGGGCGTATCGAGCGGGACGAGGATCTGGCTCTGCTGCTTGTGGATCGGACCGTCCGTGTGCGTCTTGCCCATCACGATCATGATCCGGCAGTGGGGATGCAGGGCGTTCGAGGTCCACCACTTGCGACCGTTGAGGACGTACTCCTCGCCGTCGCGCTCGATGCTCAGCTGGATGTTGGTGGCGTCCGAGCTCGCCACGTCGGGCTCGGTCATCCCGAACGCCGAGCGGATCTCGCCGTCGAGCAGCGGGCGCAGCCAGCGGCTCTTCTGCTCATCGGTGCCGAACTGGTGGAGAACCTCCATGTTGCCCGTGTCCGGGGCCGAGCAGTTGCAGGCCTCCGAGGCGATGTGCGAGCGTCCGAGGATCTCCGCCAGCGGCGCATAGTCGGCATTCGAGAGCCCGGCGCCGTCGTCGGGGTCGGGCAGGAACATGTTCCACAGCCCCGCCTCGCGCGCGCGTGTCTTGAGCTCCTCCATGACCGCCGGCTGGTGGTGCGGATCGCCGGACTCCTCGATCTGCTGGTGGTAGAGCGCCTCGGCGGGGTATATGTGCTCGTCCATGAACGCGCTGAGGCGCTCCTTGAATTCAGAACAGCGCTGGCTCGGCTCGAAGTCCATCGGTCCTCCCTCGGTGACGGCGGTGGCCTAGGATCATCCCGGATGAGCGATCAAGGCGCCAGCTACCGTGCGGCCGGGGTTGACTACGACGCGCTCGACGCCGGCAAGCGACTGGCCATGGCCAAGGCCCTGTCGACGTCTTCGCTCCTGCAGGCCCGGGGCGGGCGCTCGCTCGACGCCTCGCGCGGGGAGCCCGCATTCGTGTTCGAGCTGGGCGGGCAGGCGCTTGCCTTCGTCGTCGAGGGGCTGGGCACGAAGTCGATCATCGCCCGGCACGTGCTCGAAGGCCAGGGCGTCAACCGTTTCGCCGACGTCGCCTATGACACCGTGGCGGCGATCCTCAACGATCTCTGCTGCGTGGGGGCCCTGCCGCTCGTGGTCAACGCGTACTTCGCCACCGGCTCCTCGGAGTGGTACGCGCAGGGCGAGCGCGCAGCGGCGCTGCTCGAGGGCTGGCGCGCGGCGTGCGCGGATGCGGGTTGTGTGTGGGGCGGTGGCGAGTCGCCGTCGCTGCCGGGACTGCTCGAGGAGCAGGACATCGAGCTCGCGGGCGCCGCTGTCGGCGCCCTGCCCGCGGGGCGCGGGCCGATTCTCGGCGAGGATCTCGCGCCCGGCGATGAGATCGTGCTCGTGGCCTCCAGCGGGCTGCACGCCAACGGCGCCTCACTGGCGCGACTGGTTGCCGGGAGGCTCCCCGACGGATACGCGACGGAGCTGCCCAGCGGGAGCTCCTTCGGGGAGGCGCTGCTCGCGCCGTCGCTGATGTACGTGCCGCTCGTCGCCGCCCTGCAGGAGGCGAACGCGCCCGTGACCTACATCAGCCACGTCACCGGTCACGGCCTGCTGAAGCTGATGCGACCGCCCAAGGAGCTCACCTATCGAATCGAGCGACTGCCGCCCGTGCCCGAGGTGCTGAGCTTCCTCGTCGCCCAGGCCGGCCTGGAGCAACCGGCGGCCTACTCGACGTTCAACATGGGCTCGGGCTACGCGATCTACTGCGCTGCAGGCGCGGGCGAGTCGGTGGTTGGCCGTGCGCAGCAGCTCGGGCTCGGCGCGGTGCTCGCGGGGCGTGTGGAGGAGGGTCCGAGGCAGGTGGTCCTCGAGCCCGTCGATGTGACGTTCGACGGGGCGCAGCTGGAGCTGTCAGCCGGCTAGGCTGACCCTTGACTCGAGGGTTAGGGTTCGGTCGTGCAACGATATTCCCAGGGTTGACGCTCCGTTTGGCCGGTGCTGGGGTTGGGTAGCTTGAAGAGCCGGACGTCTCGGGCGTGGTTCCAACTTGAACGCGTCGCCTGGGGCGGATAAGGTTGTAAAGAAGTTGCCGCTGTTCCCCGGCTGTTCGTCGGGGTCTCGATGTCGCCGGACCGGCATGGCTCCGGAGCTACCCGGATCGAGGCGGACCTGTCCATCAAACGAGGAGAGATGAACTGATGCGCAGAGCATCCACCTGTCTTGCCGTAATCGGCCTCGCCGTGTTGGCGCTGTCGGGTACGGCGTCGGCCACGCCGACAGTGACGTTCGAAGCGAAGGCCGTTCCGATCGCGGGCTTTCCGCACACCGGGAACATCTTCGGGGCCGGAGCCGCAGTCCAGGCCGAGTTCACGATCGCCGGGACCGAATACGGCGGGTACTCACCGCCGCTGATCGGCGTCAACGTCTCGCTGCCGAGCGGCGCGAAGATCCATTCGGCCGGCTTCCCGACCTGCCCGACCCCGACGATCGCGGTCGAACACGAACCGAAGAAGTGCCCGAAGCTCTCCAAAGCCGGACCGAAGGGCGAAGCTGAAGGGTTTGTCGTCTTCGGCAGCGAAAGGGTTCCCGAGAAAGTGAGCCTTGAATCGTTCTATGCGGCCGGCGGCGGCATCAACGTCTACGTCGAAGGCCACACGCCGGCGTCGATCGAAATCGCCTCCACGGGCCACTACGAACACCTCAGCGGCGGCGGCGGCTTCGGTCCCGAGCTGGTTTCCCAGGTGCCGTTGATCGAAACCGTGCCCGGCGCTCCCGACGGCTCGACCAGCAAGATCAACCTCAAGGTCGGCTCGGCGATCAAGAAGGGCGGCAAGACGCTCTATTACGGCACGATGCCGACGAAGTGCCCGAAGAAATACCTCCCGATCAAGGCCGAACTGAAGTTCGCCGCGCTCGGCGGTCTCACCGAACAGACAGTGACCAAGGAATACCACGCGCCGTGCCCCAGGAAGTAGGCAGCGGCTGGGAGCCAGCAGTTCTGAAAGCGTAAGCTCAACACGAGCAGAGTGGGATGGGCGACCTCACCAGGATGGTGGGGTCGCCCAACTCGTTGTGAACGGCAAGGAAGGATCGGGGTGAGGAAGGAGATCTTCGGGCGCAGGGGAGTGGCGGCCGGCGCCATCGGTGCCAGCGTGCTCGTGCTCGTGCTCGTCACCCTGCTGGCCACCTCGGCGGGCGGTTCCAACGGTGGCTACACCGTCCGTGCGATCTTCGACGACGCCGGCAACATCATCTCGGGGGAGGACGTGAAGATCGACGGCGTCAAGGTCGGCGCGGTCGGATCGGTGACGCCGACCCCGCAGGCGAAGGCCGCGGTCATGCTGCACATCGAAGACACCGGCTTTCAGGACTTCCGCTCTGACGCCAGCTGCCGCGTGCGCCCGCAGGCGCTGATCGGCGAGAAGTACGTCGACTGCCTGCCCACGCAGCCGCGCGTCGAAGGAACACCGCTGCCGCCGCCCCTGAAGAAGATCCCGAAGGGACACGAAGGAGAAGGGGAGTATCTGCTCCCCGTGAGCAACACCAGCAGCCCCGTGGACATCGATCTGCTGGGTGACATCAGCCGGCTTCCCGAACGCGAGCGTCTCACGATCATCATCAACGAACTCGGCGCGGGGCTCGCGGGACGCGGGAGCGATCTGAGCGCGGTCATCCGCCGCGCTAATCCCGCCCTGCGGGAACTCGACCGCGTGCTGGCCATCCTCGCCGGCGAGAACAAGGTGCTCTCGAAGCTGGCCGTCGACTCCGACAAGGCCCTCGCGCCGTTCGCGCGCGTACGCCAGCAGCTCGCAGACTTCATCGAACAGAGCAACAAGGTCGCGCAGGCGACAGCCGCGCATCGCGGGGCTCTCGCTCAGAACCTCAAAGACTTCCCCCCGTTCCTCAAGCAGCTGGGACCGGCGATGGAACGCCTCGGGCGCTTCGCCGAACAGACCACGCCGGTCTTCACGAACCTCGAGCAGGCCGCACCCAGCATCGACCGGGCCTTCACGAGCCTGCCCGCCTTCTCGAACAGCACCTCGACCTTCTTCCAGAACCTCGGTCAGACCTCCAAGGTCACCGGTCCAGCGCTCGTCGGCACCAAACAGCTGCTCGCGCGCCTCAAGCCATTGGGCAACGCCGCGCAGCCCTTCTCGAAGAACCTGTCCCAGCTGTTCGGCAGCCTGCGTGAAACCGGCGGGCTGGAGCGCCTGCTCGACTTCATCTTCCTCGGCGCCGGCGCCGGCAACGGGTACGACTCGCTCGGGCACTTCCTCCGTGCGGAAGCGGTGGCCTCCGCCGGCTGCCTGGGATACGCCACCACACGCTCGGTCGCCGGCTGCGTGCGCACGATCTTCAGCAAAGGATCTCCGGCCACAGCTGCGTCCTCTGCCAAGGCCTCCTCGGCGGGCGGCGAACCGACAGGTCTGATCATGGCCCGCACGCTGGCCGTGATGAAAGGCGCCACACCGGCAGAAGCCGAGGCGAGATACCCCGGCGCCACGCCCAGCGCGACAGAACTGACCGCGGCCGGTCTCGGCGCAAGCGGCGGCGCGAACGGCCCCACGCCGACCGCACAGCCCGTCGGGGGCTCGACCGCGGGCACCACCTACTACTCGCCCGAAGCCGAAGCCGCCGGAGCGGGCGGCCTGCTCCTCAACTACCTCCTCGGCAACTGAGCGATTCGATGATCCGCCCAGGCCAACTTCTACGCGCGCCCGCCATCGCCGTGCTCGTGCTCGTGCTCGGCGCCCCGGCCCTCAGCCTCGCTGGCGAACCCGCCGTCACGGCCACGCCCGCCGGGCCGGTCGAAGGCTCCGCGAGCACGCCCGCGGGCGAAGGCAGCTCGACCGCGGCCACCCCTCCGAGCCAGCAGCCCACGACCTCGACGCAGGAACCCTCCGCGCCGCAGGTGCAGGCCCAGCTGTCCCAGGGCAGCAGCCCGGGGACGCCTCCGGCAGGCGCCCGCGCCCCCGCCAAGTCCAAGTCGGAAACGGGAAGCCAGAGCGCAGCCCCCGGCGAAGGGTCCTCCGCGGGGCCGCGCGCGAAACAGAAGGCGATCTCGCCCTCCGCGCTCACCCCGTCGCTGCCGCTGGCGCTCGAATCCTCGATCTCGGGCGTGCCCGGCTTCTTCATCGAAAGCTTTCGCATCCCGCCGTTCCTGCTGCCGATCTATCAGGCCGCCGGGACCGCCTACGGGATTCCCTGGCAGGTGCTCGCGGCGATCAACGAGGTCGAGACCGACTACGGGCGCGACCTCAGTGTCTCGAGCGCGGGCGCCGAGGGCTGGATGCAGTTCCTGCCGGCCGAGTGGGCCCGGTACGGGGTGGACGCCAACGGAGATGGCTTCAAGGACCCCTACAACCCCGCCGATGCGATCTTCGCGGCCGCGCGCTACCTGCGGGCCGCGGGAGGGGCGAGCGACATCAAGGCGGGCGTCCTCTCCTACAACCACTCGCAGGCCTATGTCGAATCGGTGATGTTGCGGGCGCAGCTGCTCGGGGGCACGCCGCCGGAACTGCTCGGCGCCATCACCGGGCTCACCGAGGCCCACTTCCCGGTGCACGCCGCCGCGCACTTCACCGACGGCTTCCTGACGCTTCCGGCGAGTGGGACAGGGCAGCCGAAGACGCTCGTCGGCACGACCATCGACACCGAGGCCGGCGCTCCCGTGATCGCCGTGCAGGACGGGGAGATCGTCAAGGTCGGAGATTCACCGGCGCTGGGGCGCTACGTGACGCTGCGCGACGCCTACGGCAACAGCTACACCTACGCTCAGCTCGGCGAGCTCTCCTCGGTCTATCCCGTGCTTGAGCCGCACCTGCGCACCGCGGTGAGCAAGCGGATCTCCCAGACCGCGGAACCGGCGCCCAGCGGGCCTGCGACGGCGGGCGCCCAGCCCCGTTCCCCGATCTCCGAAGGCGCCACGGTCTCGGGTCTCGCGCTCGGCGCGGCCGCCGGCCTGGAACCCGCGCCGAGCCAGCCGGCCCCGCCACCGCTCACCGCCCCGCCGGCGCCCTCGACGGCGAAGGCGGCCAAGGTGAAGGTCTTCACCGAAGGCGCCAACGACGTCTACCTGCGCCCGCTGCGCGCCGGCGCACAGGTGATCGCGGGGACCGTGCTCGGCCACGTCGGCGCCGCCTCGACTATCGGCGGCCCGGGCGCCGACGGGCAGCCGCACATCTTCTTCCAGATCCGCCCGGCCGGGCTCGGGGCGCCGCTGATCGACCCCAAGCCGGTTCTCGATGGCTGGGTTGCCCTCGAGAACACCTCGATCTTCAGGGCCAAAGGCGAGAATCCGTTCCTCGCGACCTCGCCGAGCACCGGGCAGGTGCTGCTCGAGTCCAAGCAGCAGCTCGAGCCCCAGGTCCTGCACGACGGGGGCATAGGCCTCGGGCGGTGCGGGCGCCAGGACGTTCAGAGCGGGCGGGTGGACAGGCGGGTGCTGGCCGCGCTCGAGTACCTGGCCGTGTCGGGCCTGCGCCCGACCGTCTCGGGCCTGAGCTGCCAGGGCAGCGGGCAGGCGGCGACGCTCGCCAACGCGCCCGCGGCCGCCGACGCGTATTCCATCGACATCACCGCGGTCAACGGCATCCCGATCGCGGGTCACGAGGGCCAGGGCTCGATCGCCGACACGACCGTGCGCAAGCTGCTGATGCTGCAGGGCATCTCGAGGCCCCGCCGGATCGTCAGCCTCCAGTCCTACCCGGGCGCACCGGTGGCGATCGCCAGCCCCGATGCCCGCGACGCCATTCGCGTGCTCTTCAGCGCGCCGGGCGCCGGCGCCACGCAGGCCACGGGCGGTCTCGGCGCATCGCTGTCGCCGAGCGAGTGGATCAAGCTCACCTCACGCCTGGGCGAGATCCCCGATCCGACTGTCGGCCGCGGGCCCTCGACGGCCGCCATCCCGGACGGCTCCACCAGCGAAGGGGGCGCCGGTGGCAACGGCTAAGCCCCCGAGCCCTCCCGCCGCGCCACCACCGCCGGGCTCCCCCGGGTCGACGCCGCACGTTCGCTCGCCGCGGAGCGGTCCGGCGCGGATCATCGCCGTCGCCGCCCTGGCGCTGGTGGTGCTCCTCGTCGCCCTGCTCGTGTTCGGAGGGGGGGGCGGGGCCACCTACCACCTGGAATTCAAGGAAGCCGACCAGCTCGTCCGGGGAGACCAGGTGCAGGTGGGGGGCGTGCCGGTCGGGAGCGTGACCGACATCGTCCTGACCCACGACTTCGAAGCACGGATCACGATCCACGTCGACTCCTCGCTGGTCCCGCTGCACGAGGGCACGGTCGCCGAAGTCAGGGTGCCCTCGCTCTCGAGCGTGGCCAACCGCTACATAGCGCTCACCCCCGGCCCCAACAACAAGCCGGCGCTTGGGGCCGGCGGCACGCTACCGCTGAGCGCATCCCGTGAAGTCACCGACCTCGACCAGCTCTTCAACACGCTCGACCCGAAGACGCGCAAGGGCCTGCAGGGCTTCATCCAGGGAACGGCCGAACAGTACGCCGGCGCCGGAAAGCAGCTCGGCGAATCGAGCGAATACTTCGCGCCGGCACTGAGCGCGACCGATCACTTCTTCTCCGAGCTCGTGCGCGACCAGCCCACGTTCACCAACTTCCTCGTCGAAACGGCCAAGGCCGTCACGACCATCGGGGCGCGCAAGGAACAGCTGACCGACCTGATCGAAAACGCCAACACGACATTCGCCGCGATCGGCTCCCACCGGGAACAGCTCGCACAGGGGCTGCGCCAGCTCCCGGTCACGCTGCGCCAGGGCAACCGCACGTTCGCCGAACTGCCCTCGACGTTCGCCGCGCTCAAACAGCTCGTCGACGCCTCCAGACCGACCACCAAGCCCCTGACGTCGCTGCTCGAACATCTCCGTCCGCTGCTGAACACGGCGACGCCCGCGGTGCGCAACTTCAACGCCGCCTTCAACCGGCCGGGAGCCAACAACGACCTCACCGACCTCGTCCGCGATCTCCCCGCTCTCGCCAGGACCCTGTCGAGCAGCTCCCCGAGCAGCGTCACCTCGCTCAGGGAATCGGTCCCCATCACCGCCTTCTTCGGTCCCTACGCGCCTGATCTCGTGGGCACGCTGCGTACGCTCGGGCAGGCGTCCTCCTACTACGACGCCAACGGACACTACGCCCGTCTGACCTCGGTCTTCCCAGACTTCGCGCTGGGCTCGAACAACACCCTGCACCCCGCGACCGCCGCACAGGCGCTCGAATCGCTCAAGACCGGCCAGCTGCGACGCTGCCCGGGGGCCGCCACGCAGCCCGCCGCCGACGGGTCCTCGCCCTTCGTCGACGGCGAACTGCTCAGCTGCGACCCCTCGGAGACGCCCTGATGGATCGCCGCCGCCGCAACTCCCTCGCCGCGAGCCCACTGCTGATCGGCGCCGTCACGACGTTGATCGTGCTCGTGGCGGTGTTCCTCTCCTACAACGCCAACAACGGGCTGCCGTTCGTGCCGACCTACAACATCAAGGTCGAACTGCCCGAGGGCGCCGGGCTGCAGCCCTCCAACCAGGTGCGCATCGCCGGCACGCGGGTGGGGGCAGTCAGCTCCCTCTCGATTCACCAGGACCCCCACACCGGCAGGGTCAGCGCGATCGCCAACCTCAAGCTGGAAAAGAAATTCGAACGACTGCCGGCTGACACGAAAGCGATCGTGCAGTCGGTCTCGGCCATCGGTCTGAAGTACCTGGAACTCGAAAAGGGCAGCTCGAGCCGGACGATCAAGGCGGGGCAGACGATTCCCGTCAGCCAGACGACCGAACCGGTGAACATCGACGAACTCTTCAACATGTTCGACAAGAAGACGCGCACGGCGATCAAGCAGAACACGAACAACTTCGGCGACGGCCTCGCCGGGCGCGGGCTCGGCCTCAACAACACGATCGCCGAACTCAGGCCGCTCGTCACGCACGGGGTGCCCGTGCTCCACAACCTGGCGCAACCCTCCACCGGCCTGCGCGAGCTGTTCATCGCGCTCGACCGCGCCGCATCGCAGACCGCCGCCGTGACCGAACTCAACGCGGCGGGATGGCGCGACACCGATACCTTCTTCAAGGCGTTCGCCAGCGTCACTCCGTCGCTCGAAGCCGCCACCGAGGGAGGCCCGGCCTCGCTGCGGCAGGCCACCCATTCGCTCCCCTACGAGGCGCCCTTCATCGAAAAGGCCACCGAGTTCATGCACCTGCTGCGTCCGAGCGCAGCCGCCCTGCGCACGGTGGCGCCCCCGCTCGGGCACGCCTTCGCCGAAGGCGCAGTCAACCTCAAGGCGGCCACCGCGCTCAACAGCCGCCTGGCCGAATCCTCGCAGGCGCTGCAGGCATTCGCCGAAAACCCCGTCGTCTCACTCGGCCTTGAAGACCTCACCCAGACCCTCGAAGTCGGCAACCCGCTGCTCGCGGGGATCGCGCCCGAGCAGTCGGTCTGCAACTACCTGACGCTCGCCTTCCGCAACTTCGCGAGCCTCGAGTCCGAGAACGTCGGCGTGGGCACGCTGGCGCGCGCCGGCGTGGTGCTGGCCCCCAACGGACCGAACAACGAGGGCTACCCGGCTTCGGCGCCCGCCAACGGACCCTCTCCCGAACACGAAGCGATCACCGACAAGCTGATCCCCGACACCGGCAAGAACCATCTCCACGCCAATCCCTATCCGAACGTCGCCGGCCCCGGCCAGCCACAGGTGTGCGAAGCGGGCAACGAGACCTACGTGGCCGGCAAGGCCGTGATCGGCAACGTTCCCGCGGCCGACGTCTCGGCGAACCGCGAAATCACGAACCGCGAAGAAAACCTGTTCGGCGAAACCTATCCCGCCGCGACGCTCAAGGCGCTGGGCCTGACAAAAGCCACGACGCCGAGCAAGGCGACGAAGAAGCCGGCCAAGGGGAAGAAGAAATGAGCCGTCGCCGCTGGTGGCGCCGCCACGACGAAGTCCCGGTGGTCGAGCTGCAGCGCTCGAAACCGGTGCGCACGGGACTGATCGTGATCGTGCTCGTCGCGCTCGTGACCTACTTCGGCTTCACCAAGCACATACCGTTCAAACACGGCTTCGAGCTCAAGGCCGAGTTCGCCACCGCGATCAACATCAAACCCAAGTCCCCCGTGCGCATCGCGGGCGTCAACGTGGGCAAGGTCAGCTCGATCCAGCGTGCCGGCAAGTCGGGCCTCGTGATCATGGAAATCGAATCGCGGGGCCTGCCGATCCATTCCGACGCCACGCTGAAGATCCGCCCGCGGATCTTCCTCGAAGGCAACTGGTTCATAGAACTGCAGCCCGGAAGCCCATCGGCGAAGACGGTCGCCTCGGGCCACACGATCCCGATCACCCAGACCTCCGACCCCGTGCAGCTCGACCAGGTGCTCGACGCGCTCAACACCGACACGCGCGCGAACCTGCAGACCTTCCTGATCGAATACGGCAAGGCGCTCAACGGCAAGCCGAACGCCGCCGCGGACGCCGAACAGGAACCGGAAGTGCGTGGCCTAAACGCCGCCCAGGCGCTCAACCGGACCTATCACCGCAGCCCCGAGGCGCTCAAGGGAACGGCGATCATCAACCAGGCGATCACGGGAACCGAACCACACGACCTCTCCAAGCTCGTGGCGAGCGTGGGCAAGGTGACCTCGGCCCTGAACGTCCACGAGCAGCAGCTCGGCGAACTGATCGGCAACTTCAACACCTTCTTCGCCTCCTTCGCCGCGCAGTCCTCGAGCCTGCGGGCGACCGTGGCGGAGCTGCCGAGCTCGCTGCGCGGCATCGACCGTGGCCTGGCCTCGCTCGACGCCTCCTTCGCGCCGACTCGCACGTTCGCGCACGACATCCTTCCCGGCGTGCGGGCGACCCCGGCGACCGTGAAGGCCACGCTGCCGTGGATCGAACAGGTCAAGGCCTCGCTCGCGCCGAGCGAGCTCGGCGGCGTCGCCAAGGGCCTGGCCGAAGCGCTGCCCGGCCTCGCCGGCCTCGAGGGCGAATCGACGCCCTTCTTCCACCAGACCGACCTGTTCAACAAATGCCTGACGAACCTGATCATCCCGGCCGGGAACACCAAGCTGCAGGACGGCTCCTCGACCTCGGGCGTCGAAGACTACAAGGAGTTCTGGTACAGCTTGGTTGGAGTAAATGGCCTTGGGCAGGGCTTCGACGGCAACGGCACGACCGGGAGGTTCGTGGTCGGAACCAGTGGCCAGACGCTCAAGTCACAGAAAGCCGCGTCACTCGGCTCGAGTCCCTACTCCAACAGCTTCCAGCTGCTCGCCCGCTCGCCGCTGCAGCCGCTCGGCACGCGTCCGGCCTATCCGGCGCAGGAGCCCGAATACCAGCCGCTCGTGCCCTGCTACACCCAAACCTTGCCCAACTTCAACGGCCCGCTCTCACAAGGCCCCGCGGACGGGAACGGATGAGATGACCCCGGCCGAGGGACACGAAGGCGGGCTGAGCCTCCGCGACCAGATCGAGCGCTACCGCTCGGCCTTCCTCGCGGTCGTCACGATGATCGTGGTCGCGGCCGCGGTCGGCGGCTACATCCTCGCGCACGAGAACCTCAAGCTCCCGGGCTGGGTGCCGGTGCTGGGGCGCAACTACTACACGCTCAAGGCCGAGTTCCAGACAGCCCAGGCCGTCACCCCGGGCCAGGGCCAGGCGGTGACGATCGCCGGCGCCAAGATCGGTGAAATCGACAGCGTCGACCTGCACGAAGGCATTGCCACGGTGACGATGAAAGTGACGCCGAAATACGCGCGGATCTATCGCGACGCGACGCTGCTGCTGCGCCCCAAGACGCAGCTGCAGGACATCACCGTCGAGGTCAACCCCGGCACGCCCTCGGCGGGGAGGTTGAAGAGCGGCGAAGTGATCCCGCTCTCACAGACCGCCCCCAACGTCGACTTCGACGAATTCCTCGCCGGGCTGGACGCCGACACGCGCGCCTACCTGCAGGAGCTGCTCGCCGGCGCCGGCGAAGGCCTGAACCACAACGGGACGCAGCTCGCGGCCGTCCTCAAGCGCTTCGATCCAACGGCGCGCTACGCGCAGGAGATCTCCAGAGAACTGAAACTGCGCCACGCCAACACCGCACGCGCGATCCACAACTTCAGCCTGCTGATGCAAGCCCTCGGCACCAAGGACACGCAGATATCCCAGCTCGTCGATGCCTCCAACGCGGTGTTCCAGACCTTCGCCAACGAGGAAGCCAACCTGCAGAGCACGCTGCGCCTGCTGCCGAGCGCGCTGCACAAGACGGGCGTCGGCCTCGGCAAGCTCGCCAAGGCCACCGATGTCGTCGGCCCGACCCTACGCAAGCTCGACCCCTTCGCCAAAGCGCTCGGCCCCGGCAACGAAGCGACCCGTCGCCTGGCGCTGAAGACCACGCCGATCATCAAGAACGAAATCCGTCCGTTCGCGCGCCAGATCCTGCCGGTGGTAAATGAACTGGGACCGTCGACCAAGCCGTTCGCCGAATCGCTGCCAAAGCTGTCCGTGAGCTTCCAGGTGCTCAACGAATTCTTCAACGAGCTCGCCTACAACCCCGGCGCGAGCAAGGGCGGCTTCCTGTTCTTCCTCGACTGGGGCAACCACGACCTCAACAGCGCCGTCAGCAGCGCCGACGCGCAGGGCACGCTCGGCCGCACTCTCGTCTACTTCAACTGCGAACTCCTGAAAGTGCTCAAAGGCGTCTCGGAAGTCAACCCGAACGTGCACCTCCTCGTCAACCTGCTGCGCCCGCCGACCAAGCAGGAATGCATCAGCCAGGGCCTCCTCACAGCCCAGGGCCTGCCGATCACCTCGAGCCTGCGCGGGCACGCCAAGGGCTCCGGCGGCGGCATCTTCGGGAGCCCGTTCGGGACGGCCGCGACGGCGAGCGCGAAGAGGGGGGGGAAGGGCTGAGATGCAAAAGCGCGCACCCACGCTCGGCAACATCCTCGTGATCATCCTGTTCGTGCTCAGCTGCTTCGGGCTGCTGATGTTCCTGTGGGAGTCCTTCGGCGGGCCGCTGCCGCTGAAGCCCAAGGGCTACCGCATGACCGTCCCGCTCCCGCGCACGCTGGCGCTGGCCGAACAGTCCGACGTGCGCATCAGCGGCGTCAACGTCGGGCACGTGATCTCGCTCGAGCTGGGCAGCGACGGGCGTACGCACGCGACGCTCGAAATCGCCGGCAGGTACGCGCCGATTCGCGCGAACATGCACGCGATCCTGCGCCAGAAGACGCTGCTGGGCGAGACCTACGTGCAGCTGATCCCCGAGGGCAACAGCGGGCGCTTCCTGCCCGACGATGGCGAGCTGGCCGTCAGCCAGGTCGAACCCTCGGTCACGCTCGACGACATCCTCTCGGCCTTCGACCCCAAGACGCGCAAGGACTTCCAGATCTGGCAGCAGGCAGTCGCCGAAGGCATCAACGGGAAGGGCGAAGCCATCAACTCCGACTTCGCCAAGCTCGAGCCGTTCGTCGAACACACCAACAAGCTTGTCACCATCCTCGACTCCCAGGAGGGCGCTGTGCGCGCGCTCGTGCACAACACGGGCGTGGTCTTCAACGCGCTGGCCAGCCGCGACCACCAGCTCGAAGGGCTGATCGTCAACGGCGAGCACACCTTCCACGCCGCCGCCGAAGGCAGCCAGGCGTTCGCCGCGGCCTTCCGCGCGCTGCCTGGCTTCGAGCGCAACTCCCGCACGGCGCTCAAAGAACTCGACCGCTTCGCCGCCGACGCGAGCCCGTTCCTCACCGAATTCAAGCCCGCCGAGCGAGCGCTCTCGTCCCTGCTGGGCGCGGCCAAGCCCTTCGCTCCCGAATTCGACAAGTTCCTCACCTCGCTCGGGCCGCTCACCAAGGTCGCCAAGGTAGGGCTCCCGGACGTCAAGAAGACCCTCGACCTGACGACCCCGGTGCTCGAAAACGTGAGGCCGGTGCTGCACAACCTCGACCCGTTCCTGCAGTACACGGGCGAGTACGTGCCCGAGGTGCAGGCCTTCTTCGCCAACCTCACCGCGGCCGCCCAGACGAGCGAAAAGAACAGCAACATCGCACTGGGCACGAAAGGTCCCAAGCAGCACTACCTGACGGCGATGCAGGTGCTGAGCCCCGAGGGCCTGACGACCTACAAGAGCGCGATCGGCACGAGCCGAGCAAACGCCTACCAGCTCCCCGGCGCCTACAAATCGCTCATCAGCGGACTGCCTGTGTTCAACAGCAGCACCTGTGCGAGCTCCGCCCCCTCGGTCAGCGGGCCGGCAAACGAAACCGTCTCCGAAGAAATCATCCAGCAGATCATCGAATTCAAGGTCGCCAACAAGCCCGAAGGCTCCAACGAAGTCGCGGCTCCCGGCTGCAACCAGCAGGGGCCGTCCACCTTCAACGGCCAGAGCAGCCAGTTCCCGCACGTGACCTACGGAGGCAAAGGGTGACCGCCGACGACTACCAGTACCACTCGAGCGAGCTCGACCTCTCGGGCGACCCGGAGGCCGGCAACTGGTCGATCCGCTGCATCGACGTGCACAAGCGTCTCGGCGGGGTGCCCGTGCTCAATGGGCTGAACGTGGCCTTCCCCGACGACACGATCACGGTCGTGCTGGGTCCTTCTGGCACGGGCAAGAGCGTGCTGATCAAGCACATCATCGGGCTGATGTTCCCCGACTCGGGCGATCTGCTCGTCAAAGGCCAGTCCGTTCCCAGCCTGACGATGCCCAAGCTGCTCGAGCTGCGGCGCAAGATCGGCGTGCTCTTCCAGGACGGAGCCCTGTTCGGCTCGATGTCAGTGTTCGACAACGTCGCCTTCCCCCTGCGCCAGCACACCGACTACTCCGAGGCGCAGATCGCAGAGCGCGTCACCCAGCGCCTCGCCGACGTCGGCCTCGGGGACGCGATGGACGATGCGCCATCGCAGCTCTCGGGCGGTATGCGCAAGCGCGCCGGCTTCGCCCGTGCGCTCGTGATGGAGCCCGAGATCGTGATCTTCGACGAGCCCGACTCGGGCCTGGACCCGGTGCGCACGGCGCTGCTGTGCGAGCTGATCCAGGAGATGCACGCGATCCACGGCGGCACCTACCTGGTGGTCACCCACGACATCGCCTCGGCCCGCCGGATCGGCGAGTACATCGCGCTTCTGTGGCGCGGGCGGATCGTGGAGGCGGGCGACGCGGCCAGGATGTTCTCCTCGGAGAACCCCTTCGTGCGCCAGTTCCTGAGCGGATCCGCGGAGGGCCCGCTGACGATGGATTGACCCGCGGCCGGCCATATGCGAACATACGTTCGTATGGTCGTCTGCGTGTACCTGCCCCGCTTCGAGCTCTCAGTGGCTGTCGGCGATCGCTCGAGCGCCCGGCAGGCGCTGGGCGGACGCGCGCTGGCGGTGGCGCCGTTGGCGGGCACCGAACAGCGGGTGGGGGAGGTCTCCGGAACCGCCGAGGCCTTCGGCGTGCTGCGTGGGATGGTTCTGGGCGAGGCGCTCGCGCGCTGTCCCGAGCTCGTGCTCGTCCCGGCGGATCCCGTGCGGGTGGCCGAGGCCTGGGAGGCCGCGCTCCGCGCCCTGGAATCGATCGGCGCCGCCGTCGAGCCGGCCGGCGCGGGAGTGGCCTACTTCGAGACCGACGGCCTGCGCGCCCTGCATGGCGGCGACGCCGCTGTGATCGCCGCAGCCCGCCACGCGCTCGACCGGCCCGCGCGCATGGGTGCGGGGTCCACGCGCTTCTGTGCGCTGGCCGCCGCGCTGGCCGTGCGCTCGCGCCGCGCGCTGGTGCTCGATAGGGAGGCCGGGCGCTGGCTCGCGGGCCGGCCGATCGCCCTGCTCGGCTTTCGCGAGCAGACCGCGGCGCTGGTGGCACCGCTCTCGCGTCTGGGCGTGCGCACGCTCGGCGAGCTCGAGAGGCTTGGGCGGGCGGCTCTCACCGACCGCTTCGGGGTGGCGGGGACGCTCGCCCACGCCCTGGCGTGCGGGGAGGACTCTCCGCTGCGACCGCGCCAGCCGGAGGAGTGTCTGGAGGAGTCGATGGAGGTCGGCGACGCCAGCTCCGGCACGGCGCTGAAGCGCGTGCTGGGGGTGCTGGTCAACCGGCTGCTCGCCCGCGCCGAGCGCCGCGGGCGCACGCTGCGCGCCGTCGTCCTCTCCGCCCAGATGCTCGCGGGCGGCGGCTGGCGCGAGCGTGTGGTCTTCCGCCAGGCGCTAAGCGATCCCGAGCGCATCTGGCTGGCGCTGTCGGTGCGCCTGCAGGGGCTCCCCGCCCCCGCCGGCGCGCTGGGTCTGGCCGTCGAGCGCTTCGGTCCTCCCGCGAGCGACCAGGGCGCGCTGTTCGAGAGGGACCCAGCCCGTCCCGCGGTGCGCGCCGTGCGGATGCGGGAAGCGGTAGCCCAGATACGTGCCGTGGCCGGACGGGACGCCGCCCTGCGGGCGGTCTGCGTGGACCCCGACTCGCGCGTGCCCGAGCGGCGCGTGGTGCTCACCCCGATCCCCGAGTGAGGCACACGATCGTGGAATCGAACACCTGATGCCACGCACCCTGAATCAGCCCCGGCCCGCGTGCGTGCGCTGGCGGGATGGCGCTCCGGCCGCGGTTGACGGCGAAGCTGTGGAGGCCCTGCGCGAGTCCTGGCTGGTCGAGGATCAGTGGTGGACCGCCGAGCCGCTGCGCCGCCGTTACTGGGAGCTGATCGGCGCGCGCGGGCGCAACGTGGTCGTCTTCCACGATCTGTGCTCAGGCGAGTGGTTCGTCCAGTGAGATGGCCGTGAGCGCTTCGCCAGACGGCGTCCTCGCTCGCTCGCGTGCTAAGCACGCCACGCTCGTTGCGTCCTTGTCTGGCTCGACTCACGGCCATCTCAGAGGGGAGCGCGGATGACCGCGCGGGCGGGCGGGGTCCCATACGTCGAGCTGCACTGCCACTCGGCCTACTCGTTCCTGGATGGCGTGTCGCTGCCGCAGGAGCTTGCACAGCGCGCGGGCGAGCTTGGCTATGCGGCGCTCGCGCTGACCGATCACAACTCTGTCTCCGGCTCCATGGAGCTGGCCCAGAACGCGCCCGAGCATGGGGTGCATGCCATCCACGGCGCCGAGATCGACGTGACCGGCGTGGAGAGCACGTCCGGCGTCGGCGGTGCGCCCGGCGCGGGTGGGGTGCCCCGCGCGGGTGGGGTGCCCCAGGCGGGTGGGGTGCCCCAGGCGGGTGGGTCTGCGAATCGGCACCTCACCCTGCTGGTGCGCGACGAGCAGGGCTGGAGGAACCTCTGCCGGATCATCACCCTCGCCCATGCCCACACCCGCGAGGGGTCCTCGCGACGCGAGCGGGGCGAGCCCTCGGTGGACCTGCAGGTCGTGCTCGAGCACGCCGAGGGACTGGTCTGCCTGACCGGCTGCGCCGAAGGAGCTGCGATCGGTCGATCTGCTGCGGGCCACGGCGCGGTCGACGAGCAGGCTGCGCGGCGGCTACTCGACGCGTTCGGAGCGGAGAACCTCTATGTGGAGCTGCAGCGTCCCTACGCCCGCCACGATCGCGCCCGCAACCGCGCGTTCGCCGCGCTCGCTCGCCGGCTCGGCGTCAGGTGCGTGGCTACCGGCAACGTGCACGCCCACGCCCGCATCAGGGCCGAGCTGCAGGATGCGTTCGTGGCGCTCCGCCACCACGCCACGCTCGATGCCTCAGAGCCGTTGCGCCGCGGCAACCACAGCCACGTGATGAGCGCGCCCCAGGCCATGCTCAGCCGCTTCGCCGGCCATCCCGAGGCGGTACGTGAGACGCTGGCGCTGGCCGAGCAGCTGACCTTCGATTTGACCAAGGACCTCGGCTACCGCTATCCGGGAGCCGAGGAGCAGGGCGCCTCGCGTCGCTTGGCCGAGCTGTGCGGGGCGCGACTGGAGGAGCGCTATGGATCCACCGGGCAGAGGGCCGCCCGCCCGGAGGCCCGGGCACGGCTGGAGCAGGAGCTCAGGGTGATAGACCGCCTCGGCCTGGCCGGCTTCTTCCTGCTGCACCACGACATGCTCGAGCTGGCGCGCGAGGTCGCCATCGAGATACGCGGGCCGGACTCGGTGCGCGCGCTGCTGGCGCCGGGGCGCGGGCGCGGCTCATCGGTGTCGTCGCTGGTCTGCTATCTCACCGGCCTCTCGCACATCGATCCGGTGGCCGGCAGGCTGGCGCTGGGGCGCTTCCTGCACGAGGACCTGACCGGGCTGCCCGACATCGACCTCGACTTCCCGCGCGATATCCGCGAGCGGCTGATCCCGCGCGTGCACGAGCGCTACGGCAGCGATCGTGCGGCGCTGGTGGCGGCCTTTCCCACCTTCCGCGCGCGGGGCGCCATCCGTGAGCTGGGCAAGGTCCTCGGGCTGCCCGCCGGGGAGATCGAGCGGGTGGCCCGCGGCGCCGATCACTACGGCGGGGCGGAGATCTCCTCGGAGCAGGCCATCGCCACGGCGCTGAGCGGTGGGGGAGGGGCGAGCGCGCACGCCGGGCCAGCCGGCACGGAGGAGATCCGCTCGGAGCGCTGGCGCTGGCTGGCCCGGCTGGTCGAGCAGGCCCATGGCCTGCCCCGGCACCTCTCCCAGCACTCGGGCGGGATGATCGTCTCGACCAGGCCCCTGATCGACTGCTGTCCGGTGGTGCCGGCGGCGATGGAGGGCAGGCAGATGGTCCAGTGGGACAAGGACTCGTGCGCCGATGCGGGCTTTCTGAAGATCGACCTGCTCGGCCTGGGGATGCTCTCGGCGGTGGAGCGCTGCGTCGAGGAGATCGAGCGCGTGCGCGGGGAGCGCATCGACCTCTCCCGTATCCCCTTCGACGATCCCCAGACCTTCAGGGCGATCCGCGCCGCCGACACGGTGGGGGTCTTCCAGATCGAGAGCCGCGCCCAGATGCAGTCGCTGCTGCGCACCCGGCCCACGAGCCTCGAGGACCTGACCATCCAGGTGGCGATCGTGCGCCCCGGGCCGATCCAGGGCGGGGCGATCAACCCCTACATCGCGCGTCGCCAGCGCCTGCGCGAAGACCCCGCATACGAGATTCCCTTCGAGCATCCGGCGCTCGAGCCGGTCCTGGCCGAGACGCTGGGCACGATCATCTTCCAGGACCAGGTCATGCAGGTGGCCGAGGTCTTCGCCGGCTTCAGGCCCGGCGAGGCCGACGGCCTGCGCCGGGCGATGAGCCGCAAGCGCTCGCACGAGATGCTCCAGCGCCATCGCGAGCGCTTCATCGAGGGCGCGCGAGCGCACGTGGGCGCCGATCGAGCCACGGCGGAGCGGGTGTGGACGATGGTCGAGGGATTCGCCGGCTTCGGCTTCCCCAAGTCCCACAGCGCCGCCTTCGGCCTGCTGGCCTACCAGTCGACGTGGCTGCGGGTCCACTACGGCGCGGAGTTCCTGTGTGCGTTGATGAACGAGCAGCCGATGGGCTTCTACGCCCCCGACAGCCTCGTCCACGAGGCCGAGAACCGCGGCATATCCGTGCTCGGGCTCGACGTCAACGCCTCGGATGTGGGGTGCACGGTGCAGGACGGGGGCGTGCGCCTGGGCCTCGGCTACGTCAAGGAAGCCGCTACCGCCGAGGTGCACGGCCTGGTGGCCGAGCGCGAGCGGGGCGGCCCCTACACCGATCTCAGCGACCTTGCTGCGCGCTCCGGCGTGAGGCGCAGGACGCTCGAACAGCTGGCCTGGGCGGGCGCCTGCGACGGCCTCCTGGCCTCCTCGGCCCCGGCCGGGCTCAGAGCGGTCGGCGAGCGCGATCGGCGAGCGGCCCTGTGGCAGCTGGGGCTGGCAGCTCCGGCCGAGACGGACCCGTCTCGGGGGAGCACCCAGCTCGCGCTGCCACTGGAGCTCCCGCAGACGCCGCGCCTGCGCAAGCTCGGTCGCTGGCAACGCCTGATCGCCGACTACTCCACCAGTGGGGTCACCGTCGGCGAGCATGCGCTGGCGATTCTGCGCGAGCGCCTGACGGTGCCCGGCGGCGCCGACCCGGTCGAGCTCGCCACCAGCGCCCAGCTGAACCGGCTGCCCAGCGGCTGCACGGTGGCGGTGGCCGGGCTGGTGATCGCCCGACAGCGCCCGGGGACAGCCAGGGGGACGATGTTCCTGCTGTTCGAGGACGAGTTCGGGACGATCAACCTGATCGTGTCCAAGGCGGTCTATGAGCGCCACCGCCAGCTCGCGCGGGCCGAGCCGTTGCTGCTCGCATACGGTCGCCTGGAGCGCCACCAGGAGCACGTGGGCGCCCAGGTGCGGGACATGCGCGGGACGCCCGCCGAGGGGAGGGGGGGGCAGGAGGAGGAGATCCGCCCGGTCATCAACGTGATCGTGCGCGAGCTGGCTCCGCTCGAGCGCTTCCTCGATGGGGGAGTGGAGGAGGGGGCGGGTCGGCTCGCCCGCGCGAGCGTTCACCGCCTGCCGGGCAGCGAGCGTCCCGTGGCATCGGCAGGCGCAGGTGCAGGCGAGGAGCCGGAGGGCGCCGACGTGGGATCGAGCATGCGCGCGGCGGCCCCGCCGGTGCAGAGCTTTGCGATGGGGCGGCGGCGCTAGTGACTACACTGGGTGTGTGGCGCTCGTAGCTCAGGCCTGACCGAGGGAGGTCCGATGAAGAGGCTGATCGCAGCGATCTTGGCGGGAGGAGCAGCGCTCCTCGTCGCGAGCATGCTCGGTGTGGCGGCCGCGGAAGCTCCGACCACCGCTCCCCTGCGGACCGTCACCGTCGAGGGCGTGGCGAGCGTGCCGGTCGCGCAGGGCGCCAAGGCCGCGGCGGCCACCGCCGTCTACCGCCAGGCGATGGCCAACGCGGTGCTCGACGGCCAGAGCAAGGCCGAATTCCTCGCGGGCAAGGTCGGGGCGACGCTCGGGAGCGTGCAGAGTGTCGTCGAAGGCGGTGGCTCGATCTCGTGCACCGGCGGCGAAGAATCGGGCTACGCCGAATACGAAGGCGAACAGCCGGACTTCGGCTCGGGAAGCTCGGTCTCGCCGATCACGGCTGCCAAGGGCGTCGCAGCGCCGCGCGCGCCCACCCATAAACCGAAGAAGAAGAAGACCAAGCGCACGACTCCCACGGCCAAGAAGGCCGCCACGGGGACCTGCACGCTCACCACGCAGGTCTCGCTCGTGGACACGATCAACTGAGCTCTCCCCGCTCGCCCGCTGTGCCTTCAGGCGCGTTGCCCGGCGAGCTAACCTGAGCGCATCTCCCATCTCGTCGGCACCGACCTCGACGTGTTCCCGCTGTGCTTGGGCGGGAACGTGTTCGGCTGGACGATCGACGAGCAGCGCTCCTTCGAGGTGCTCGACGCCTACTTCGAGGCCGGTGGGAACTTCATCGACACCGCCGACATATACGGTCGCCGCGGCCCCGATGGCGTGGGTGCGTCCGAGCGGATCATCGGCCGTTGGATCGCCGCGCGGGGCAACCGCGAGAAGCTCGTGATCGCGACCAAGGTCGGGATGTCACCCGACATCCCGGGCCTGTCCGCCGTCTCGATCGAGGAGAGCGTCGACGGCTCGCTGCAGCGGCTGGGGATTGACACGATCGACCTCTACTACGCCCACCAGGACGACCCGGACACGCCGCTCGAGGAGACGCTCGGCGCCTTTCACGCTCTGATTCAGGGCGGCAAGATCAGTCATGCGGGCGCCTCCAACTACAGCGCTGAGCGCCTCGAGCAGGCGCTGCGCATCGGCGAGCGCGACGGCATGGCCGCCTACGTTGCGCTGCAGCCCCACTACAACCTGCTGGAGCGCGACTACGAGTCCGAGCTGGCGGGGGTGTGCGAGCGCCACGGCCTCGCCTGCATTCCCTACTTCGGCCTGGCTCGCGGCTTCCTCACGGGCAAGTACCGTCGCGACGGCGAGCAGGTGGACAGCCCGCGCGCCGCAGGCGTTCGCGAGAGCTACTTCAACGAGCGTGGCTTCGCCGTGCTCGACGCGCTCGACGGGATCGCATCCGCCCACGGCACCTCCGTTGCCGCGGTGTCCCTCGCCTGGCTGGCGGCCCAGCCCACCGTCCTCGCCCCGATCGCCAGCGCCACCTCGCCCGAGCAGCTGCGCGACCTGCTCGACTCCACACGGCTGGAGCTCGCGCCGGATGAGATCGAGCGCCTCAGCTCGGCCAGCGCCTGAGAGCGCCTCGACCGTCCGGCGGGCACGGCTGGTGCCGTCAGCCGGCGCCGAACACGAGCAGCTGGCCGTCGGGATCGCGCACGGAGATGCTCTCGTCGTCCTCGCTCTCGCCGTCTGCGCGCTCGAGCGAGTCCGGCAGCCTTCGCTCGAGCTCCGCCAAGGCCCCCGGGCTCGGAAGCGCGAAGTCGACGCGCAGCAGGCCCGGCGCGCTGTCGGGGGTCGGCGAGCCGCCGCGGCTCTGCCAGGAGTTGAGGCCCACGTGGTGGTGATAGCCGCCGGCCGAGAGAAAGGCCGCGGAGGGAAGCTGGGCCTGCTCCTCGAAGCCCAGGGCATCGCGGTAGAAGGCGTTGGCCCGTCCCACGTCGGCCACCTTCAGGTGCACGTGTCCGATCCCGCTCCCGGCGGGCATCGCGGCGCTCGGCTCCTCGGGCGCCTGCGCCAGCAGGTCCTCGACGTCCAGCGGCAGCGTGTACATCCTCACGCCGTGGCCGCTCGGCGGGCGTTCCCACCGCTCGCGCGGACGGTCGACGTAGATCTCGATCCCGAGGCCGTCCGGATCGCTCAGGTAGAGGGCCTCCGAGACGCCGTGGTCGGAGGCGCCCTCGAACGGCCACCCGCCGGCAGCCACGCGCCGCACGGTCGCGGCCAGGGACTCGCGCGAGGGGTGAAGCCAGGCCACGTGGAACAGTCCCGTGGCGCTGCTCGGAGCCGGGGTCGGGCTCTGCAGCCGCGTGAGCTGCAATGCGGGATGCTCGCGGTCTGCTCCCAACCATGCGGTCTCGTCGTCGTTCGAGAGCAGTGGGAGACCGAGGATCCGCTCGTAGAAGTCGACGCTGCGGGGCAGATCGCTCACCGCCAGGCGCACTGAGTGGATGCGAAGGTCAGGGTCGATGGCGGTCATCTTGCGAGGGAGGGTGTTGGGGTGCCTTGCTCCAGGGTAGTGTGATGGTCCCATGAACTTCCGCAAGCTCGGCTCGAGCGACATCGAGGTGTCGGAGATCAGCCTCGGCTCCTGGCTGACCTACTCCGGCGGGGTCGAGGCCGAGCGGGCCAAGGCCTGCGTCGACGCGGCCTTCGAGGTCGGCATCAACTTCATCGACACGGCCAACGTCTACGGGCGCGGGGCCAGCGAGACGCTGCTCGGCGAGGCGCTCGCCGGGCGCGAGCGCTCCTCCTACGTGCTCGCCACCAAGGTCTACTTCCCCATGTCCGACAGCGACCGCGGCCTTTCGGCGGCGCAGATCCACAAGCAGATCGACGCCTCGCTGAAGCGATTGCAGACCGACCATGTCGACCTCTACCAGTGCCACCGCTACGACGCCGAGACGCCTTTGGAGGAGACGATGGCGGCGCTCACCGAGGTCGTGCGCGCGGGCAAGGCCCGACACATCGGCTTCAGTGAGTGGCCAGCCGAGAAGATCGACGAGTCGCTCGCCATCCCCGACACGGTCCGCTGGGTCTCCAGCCAGCCCCAGTACTCGATGCTGTGGCGCGCGCCCGAGGCGGAGGTGATCCCGCTGTGCGAACGCGAGGGCATCTCCCAGATCGTGTGGTCGCCGCTGGGACAGGGCGTGCTGACGGGCAAGTACCGCCCGGGGGAGCAGCCGCCAGCTGACTCGCGCGCCGCGAGCGAGAGCATGAGCGGCTTCATCGACCGGCTGATCCAGCCGCCGGTGCTCGAGGCCGTCCAGCGGCTCGTGCCAGTTGCCGAGGAGGCCGGGTTGACGATGGTCCAGCTCGCGCTCGCCTGGGTGCTGCGCCAGCCGAACGTCGCCTCGGCGATCGTGGGGGCCAGCCGCCCCGAGCAGGTCCACGCCAACGCCTCGGCCTCGGGGATCGTGTTGAGCCAGGACACGCTCGACGCGATCGACGAGGCGCTCGGCGACGTCGTCGTGCGCTGACGACGTCGCCTCGCTCCGAACGATGCGAACGCTTCGGCCCTAGGCGGCCTTCACGGCCGAGATGTCGAGCAGGATCTTGACCTTGTCGCCGACGACCACGTTGCCGGAGCCCAGGGCCATGTTGAACTTCATCTCGTAGTCCGAGCGGTTGATCTGGGCGGTTGCCGAGAGACCCACGCGGGGGTTGCCTTCGTGGTCGGTCTCGGTGCCCTCGAGCGTCGCCTGCAGCGTGAGGGGCCGGGTGATCCCGTGGATCGTGAAGTCGCCCTCGATCTCGAAGGTGTCCTCGTCGACGGTTCGCACGGAGGTGGACCTGAACGTGATCTCCGGGTGGTTCTCCTCGTCGAAGAAGTCGGCTGAGCGAAGGTGGCCGTCACGCTGGGGCTCGCGGGTGTCCACGCTCGCGACTTTCGCGCTGCCGTAGGCGCTGACGCCGTCGGGGGTCACCTCGAGCGTGCCCTCGAAGTCCTTGAACTGGCCCTTGACGGTCGCGATGCCCAGGTGTTTGACCTGGAATTCCACGCTCGAGTGGACCGGATCGACCTTCCAGGTTCCGGTGGGGAGGGGGGTCTGCGTGGTGGTGGTCGAATCGACTGCTGACATCGGAGGTTCCTTTCGCAGGGGGGTGAACGTGAACAGAACGCTGTTGTGTTGACTGTAGCAACATTGTTTGCACACACAACTAATCGACGCGGGGCTGTCTAACGGAGACCGCGGGGGCGTCTCCCGGGGATCGCCGGGCGCTAGCGAGGCTGGACGACGAGCGTCTGAAATGCCCTGCCCACGGGCCCCGCGACGTCGTGGAGCACACTCTCAGCCAGGCCGCTGCCGCCGCTTGGCAAGAGGGTGCGGGCGTCGAGGCCGATCCACTCCCCGCGGGGCGGGCGCTGCAGGTGGATGGACAGGTCGGCGTTGATGAACAGGTAGTCCTGGAAGGAGAGGGCCGCGCTCACGCCGTTGCCGAAGTCGGCCGTGGCGGCCAGGCGCGCCAGCGGTGTGAGGGCCTCGCCGGGAAGCAGGGGGTGGCGCAGGCGCATCCAGACCCGCCCCGGACCGAGCGTCCACGGGTCATCCAGCCAGCGCATCTCCATCGCGCTGGCCGCGAAGCTCGCCCGCTCGGGGTCGTCGAGGGCGAAGCGGACCGCGCTTCCGACCTCGGGCGCGGGCATCGGCTCGGGCGCCCAGGAGCCGTCGGCCGACTCGGGCAGGTCGTCGGGAACGGGCTGCACGCGCAGGGCGTTCGCCCGACAGATCAGATCCTCGCCGGCCCGCAGCTCCCCGGAGAGCTCCTGCACGCGGCGCCCGGCGCGCACGATCTCAGTTGACAGGCTCAGCGGCGCCATCGGTACCGGCCGCAGCAGCTCGAAGCCCAGCCGCGCGACGACGAGCTCCGCGCCCGGCTGGAAGCGCTCGAAGGCCGCCGTCATCAGCGCCGCCGGGGCGCCGCCATGGAGCGCCCGCGGGTCCCACGGACCGCGGGCGTGCTCGGTCGGGAGGAACGTCTCGCCCTCTGCGAGGAAGATGCTCTCGGCGCTCGACACCGGCTCAGCTCGGCAGGCTCGCCACGAAGTCCGCGAGCTTGCCGGGATCGCGCAGCGGCGCGCCATGCCCGAAGCAGGTGAGGCTCGGCCTCAGCTCTGCCAGCCTGCGCGCAGACTGGCGGTTGCGCGCCGGGTCCGGCGTGAAGATCTCCGGCGGCTCGTGCAGTCCGGGGATGCCGGTCATCACGTTCATGTTGTTGAGCACGTCCCCCAGGATCAGGACGCGGTCGGACTCGCGCCAGTAGGCCACCTGTCCGCGCGAGTGCCCGGGACTCTCCAGGACCGTGAAGCCCGCCACCTCGTCGCCCTCGACGAGCGCCCGGGAAACCGGGTGGGGGGGACCGGTCCAGTAGCGCTGCTGCAGCCAGTTCAGCCATCCCGGCGCCTGCGAGTTGCGAACGCCCCCCGGAGTCTCCATCGCGGGGACGTCGCCCTGGCCGCACCACAGCGGGATCCCCAGACGCTCGCAGATCGCGTGGCTCGCCCCCTGGTGGTCGGGGTGGGCGTGGGTCAGCGCGTGCGCGCTCAGCTTGCGCCCGGCGATCTGGCGCATGATCCGCTTCTCGCCCTGTCTGGTGGCCGCGTCGATCAGCACGTCCTCCACCAGGTACACGTTGATCGCGTTGGCGGGCCAGCCGCGCAGCTGGTAGACGCCCTCGGCGAGCTGCTTCATGGTGTGGTCCTCTCCTCGGTTGTCATGTCCGCTCGGTGGTCATGTCCGCGACTGCTCCCAGGAGAAGCCGCGCACGGCGAAGTACAGCCCGAAGACGCCCCAGAGCCCGATCACGGCGAGCGCGTCCAGGTGGCTGGGCGTGTGCGCGCCCGCGACCATCGCGCTCGAGAGGCCTTCGATCAGCGGCGTCAGCGGCAGCGCGTCGGCGATCGTCCTGACGAATCCCGGGGCGCTGCTGGAGTCGAACACGTAGAAGGACACGAACACGACCGGCAGGAACACGGCGTTGACGTAGGCGGCGGTGGACTCGAAGTTGGGGATCGCGTGGGCGAAGGCCACGCCGAGGGCGGCGAAGCAGACGACCCCGACCAGCACGAACACGATCAGCGTGGCCACGTGGGGCGGCCAGCCGATGCCGAAGATCAGCCGCCCGGCCGCCACCACGATCACGATCTGCAGGGCCGTGTTGGTGACCGCGTTGGCCGCCACCCCGCCGAAGTAGGAGATCGTGGGCAGGGGCGTGCCGCGGATGCGCTTGAGCACGCCCCGCTCGCGCAGGAACACGATGTTGTAGGCGAGCGCCGTGAACGTTGTGGACATCACGCTCATGCCCGCGATCGCGGGGACGAGCTTGTTCAGATCGCGCTGGCTGCCGCTGAGGATCGCGCCGCCGGCGGCCAGGAACAGCAGCGGCAGCACGAAGTTGAAGAAGGCGGCGCTCGGGTTGCGCCAGAACATCCGGCGCTCGAGGCGATACTGGCGCCAGCTGAGCGTGAGCGTCTCAGGCATCGGCCGTCAGCTCCAGATAGACGTCCTCGAGCGTGGGGCGCGCCACCGAGAGCTCCTGCAGGCTCTCGCCGCGCTCGAGCGCCTCCCCGGTCAGCTCGTGCAGCAGCCTCGTCGGGTCATCGGTCTGGAGCTCCACGAGCTCGCCGTCGCGGGCGCGGTAGGCCACGCGATAGTGCGCCGCGCCCACGCCGAGCTCGCGCGGCGGGCCGATCGCCAGGATGCGCCCGTCCTTGACGATCGCCACGCGGTCGGCGAGCGCCTGGGCCTCCTCGAGATAATGGGTGGTCAGCAGGATCGTCTTGCCCAGGTCGCGCAGCGAGCGCACCGTCTCCCAGGCGGCGCGCCGCGCCTCGGGATCGAACCCCGTGGTGGGCTCGTCGAGGAAGATCAGCTCGGGGTCGCCCACGAGCGCCAGCGCGAAATCGAGCCGCCGCAGCTGGCCCCCTGAGAGCCTGCGGCTGCGTACGTCTGCCTTCTCGCGCAGGCCGGCAAGGTCGAGCACCTCCTCGACGTCGCGCGGGTGGGGGTAGAAGCTCGCCCAGTGGCGCAGCGCCTCGCGCGGGGTGATGTGGCTGTAGATCCCGCCCGACTGCAGGACGATCCCGATGCGGCGGCGCAGCTCGATCGAGCGGTTGGCCGGATCCTGGCCGAGCACCGAGACCTCCCCGCTCGTGCGCGCGCGGTAGCCCTCGAGGATCTCCACCGTGGTCGTCTTGCCGGCCCCGTTGGGGCCGAGCAGGCCGAACACCTCACCGCGCTGGACCGTGATGTCGATGCCGCGCACGGCCTCGTAGTCGCCGTAGCGCTTGCAGAGGGCGCTCACCTCGATCGCCGCGGGAGTCTCGCTCACGGCCTGATCATCCCATCGAGCGCGATCGCGCCCGCGCCCCACCTACCAGTGCACGCCTCGCGTCAACGTGGCCATCGCGATCTGCTCGAAGGAGGCGTGCTCCTCGACGTCCGGCTGGCCCTTGGAGGCGGCCGAGTCCGGGAACACGCGATAGGCGAGATGCAGGAGCCTGTCCATCGTGCTCGGCGAGAGGCTGTAGGCGACTTCTCCGAACCTGCCCACGCGGGTGCCCATCTCCTTGGGGCGGCTGCGCAGGGCCTCGCAGATCATGTCGCCGGCCTCCTCGGGGCTGATGGCCGGGAAGGCGTCGTACATCTTCGTCGGGGCGATCATCGGCGTGCGCACGAGCGGCATGTGGATCGTGGTGAACGTGACGCCGTCGCCGATCACCTCCGAGGAGACCACCCGCGTGAAGGCGTCGAGCGCAGCCTTGGAGGCCACGTAGGCGGAGAAGCGCGGGGGGTTGGTCTGCACGCCGATCGAGGACACGTTGACGATGTGTCCCGAGCCGCGCTTGCGCATGTGCGGGAGCAGCCCGATGATGAGCTTGACCGCGCCGAAGTAGTTGAGCTGGATCGTGCGTTCGAAGTCGTGGAAGCGGTCGTAGCTGAGCGCGATCGAGCGGCGGATGGAGCGCCCGGCGTTGTTGACCAGCATGTCGATGTTGCGGTGGTCGGCCAGCACGCGCTCGAGCAGGCGTTCGATCGACTCGATGTCGGCCAGGTCCGCCGAGTAGACGTAGGCGGTGCCGCCCGCGGCGACGATCTCGGCGCGCACCTCCTCGAGGTTCTCCACGCTGCGAGCCACCAGCAGCGGCACCCCGCCCGCCGCCGCCACCTTCAGGGCGGTCGCGCGCCCGATCCCCGAAGAGGCGCCCGTGATCAGCACGTGGCGCCCGTTCAGCGCCGCCTTCAGCGTCCTGCCGCGCCTCAGGTCCGGATCCATCTCGCGCTCCCAGTAGTCCCACAGGCGGGCCACGTACTCCTGCAGCGGCGGGGGCTGTTCCAGCGGCGAGCCCGCCAGCGCCGCGGTCGCCTCGCGCGTGTCGAAGCGCGGCACGAGCTCCATGTTCGCCAGCACCTCGGGCGGGATGCCGAGCTCGCGCAGGGCGAGGTTGCGCAGCTGGCGCCACGGGGGCATCTGGGCGGCCAGCCTCAGCGGCCACTTGGGCAGCGGGTCGATCAGGCGTTTGTCGACACTGAGCGCGAACCGCGGCGCGTGCGCGGCGAGGGCGAGCTCGTTGATCAGCTCGTCCACGCGCTGGGGGCGCGGGTCGGTGAGGCTGAAGGCGCGGCCGTCGAGGTCGGGCTCGTGGGCGATGTGCTCGAGGGCACCTGCCACCCAATCGACCGGGACCACGTTCGTGTAGCCGAGGTCGAGGCCCACGAGCGGCACCCACTCGGGCAGCAGGTGGCGCATCCGCTGGATCGCCTTGAAGAAGTAGTAGGGGCCGTCGACCTTCTCCATCTCGCCGGTCTGGGAGTCGCCCACCACGATCCCGGGGCGGTAGACGCGCCATGGGATGTACGGCTGCTCGCGCACGATTCGCTCGGACTCGAACTTGGTGCGGTGATAGGGCGAGGGCAGGCGCTGGCCCTCGTCGAACATGTCCTCCTCGAAGACGCCCCTGTAGGTGCCCGCCACGGCGATCGAGGAGACGTGGTGCAGGTGCTTGGCGTCGATCGCCCGCGCCAGTTCCACGGCGTGGGTGGTGCCGCCGACGTTGACCGCCGTGTTGCGCTCGGCCGGCGCCGTCATGTCGTATACGGCGGCGAGGTGGAAGAAGTGCGTGACCTTGCCCCGCAGCTCGGCCACCTGCTCCTTCTCCACGCCCAGCAGCGGGCGGCGCAGGTCGCCGACGACGGGCACGATCCGGCTGGCGGTGGAGCTTCCGCCGACGACGCTCCAGCGCTCGATCAGGTCATCGAGGCGGGGCTTGGAGGCCTCCCGCACGAGCACGTAGATCTTGCCCTGGCGCTTGTCCAGCAGCCGCTCCACCAGACGGCTTCCGATGAAGCCGGTTGCTCCGGTCACGAAGTAAGCCATTACCTGGTCGAGCATACCCTGCGGCGAGAGCTTGTGGTCATGCGTCCTGGTCGCCGTACGGCTCTCTTGTCGCACCAATTAGCCGTCCGGACGCAAGTGTGCCCAGAGTGTGTCAACTGTGTGCACACACAGTTACAATCCCTGTATGGCTATTGATCTCGATCTATATGCATGTGAGGATTGGCGATGGTGAGACGAACGACGATCAACCTGGACTCGGAGCTGGTGGCGGACGCCCGCGAGGTGCTGAAGACCAAGAACACGACCGACACCGTGCATGAGGCGCTGCGCGATGTGATCCGCCGCGACCGCTTGCGCCGGCTGGGAGAATGGGACCTCGGCGGCAAAACCCTCGAGGACCTCCAGGAGCTGCGGCGCTCGCGCATGGAAACGAGGCCGTGGGGAACACTCGAGGTGTAAGTGATGCAGCTCGCGGACACCAGTGCGTGGCAGATCTCGCGTCGCCTGCCAGATCTACAGAGCTCCTTCAACGAGAAGATGCTGGCGGGAAAGATAGGCGCCTGTGCGATGGTTGCGCTGGAGTTGCTGCAGAGTGTGCGCAACGGTCGGGAGTTCGATGAGCGCAGAGTGGAGATGAACGAACTTCCGCAGTTTCCGATCGCCGATCCGGAGTGGAGCCGCGCGATCGAGGTCTACGGCAAGCTCGCCCATCAGGGTGGGGCGCACCAGCGCAGCGTCGGGCACGCGGACCTGCTGATCGCGGCGGCGGCGGAGTCGGCGGGTGTGGAGCTGCTGCACTACGACGAGGACTTCGATCGTATCGCCGCGATCACCGGCCAGCCTACGCGCTGGATCGTTCCGCGCGGCAGCCTCTGAGCCCAACGCCCGCGGGGGGCGGTCAGGCCCCCGAGCCTGCTCCCGAGCGGCCCTCGCCCGCGGCGAAGCGCTCGGCCCCCCGGGCACCGTCCTCGAAGACCTCGGGCCCGGCCTCGGCCTCCAGGGCAAGGCCCTCCGCCAAGGTCATGCCGAGCCCCTCGATCGCGTTGCGGCGGTCGGCGAGCATGGTGGGCTGGGGGAAGCGGGCGAGGCCCCCGGCCAGGGCGAGCGCGCGCTCGAGGTGGGCGCCGGGCGCGACGACCTCGGTGAGCATCCCCATCGCGTGGGCCTCCTCCGCGTCGATGATGCGCCCAGTGAGGATCAGGTCGAGCGCGCGCCCCAGGCCCACGATCCGTGGCAGGCGCTGGGTGCCGCCGTCGATCAGCGGCACCCCCCAGCGGCGCTCGGGGTATCCGAGCCTGGAGGTCTCGGTGGCGATGCGCAGGTCGCACCACAGCGCCAGCTCGAGCCCGCCGGCTAGGCAGAAGCCCGAGATCGCGGCGATCGTGGGCTTTGAGGGGGTCAGGCGGGTGAAGCCCATCGGGCCCTCCGGGTTCATCAGGCGCGGGGCGAACGTCTCGGTCGCCTTCAGGTCGGCGCCCGCGCAGAAGGAGACGCCCCCGGCGCCCGTCAGGACGAGGACCCGGGCGTCCTCTTCGCGCTCGAAGCGCAGGTAGGCCTCGTGCAGGAACACGGCGGTGGGTCCGTCGACGGCGTTGCGTCGCTCCGGGCGGTCGATCGTGACGAGCGCCGTGGTGCCGCGGCGCTCGTAGCTGACCGCGTCGCTCATCGCGGCGGCCGGAGAGCTACCAGCCGCCGCGCCACCGGGCGTCGCCCATGATGGCCTTGGCTGCGGCTTTGCGCGCTTCCTTGCGCTTGTCGAGGGCTTTCTGGAGCATGCTCATCGTGAATATGAACAGCGGGAAGAAGATGATCAGGATGAAGCCCGCGTCGGTGACCACTTTGTCGTTGGTCGCGCCGTAGAAGCCGCGGCCGTCGTTGGTGGCCTGGGCGGCGGGCGCCGCGACCAGCATCAGCGTCAGCGTCAGCGGGATCAGCTTGGTGAGCAGGCGATTGCGCATCTGGACGCAGATCCTACATAAGGGGGTGGGCGCGCCGCGGCCTACCATCAGCAGGCGATGGCTCTGCTGATCGCATCTGACCTGCACAAGGACATGGCCGGGCAGCCCCTGCTGCGCGGGGTCTCCTTCAAGCTCGAGCGCCGCGAACGGATGACGATCGCGGGGCGCAACGGGGCGGGCAAGACGACCCTGCTGAGGATGCTCGCGGGGGAGACCTCGATCGACCGGGGCGAGCTGAGCGTGGCGAAGGGGGTGCGGATCGCCCTGCACGACCAGCGCCCACCGCGGGAGCGGGGGATGGCGCTGCGCGACTACCTGCTCTCGGGGTGCGCCGAGGAGCTCGAGATCGAGGCCCAGCTGGCGGCGCTGGAGGCGAAGATGGCGCAGGGCGACAGCGACGAGGCGGTGCTCACGCGCTACGCCGGCGCCCAGGCCCGGCTGGAGGCCCGCGGGGGCTACCTGTGGCGCAACCGCGCCACCGCCATGGCCCACGGTCTCGGCTTCCGCGACGGGGACCTCGACCGTCCGCTGAGCTCCTTCTCCGGGGGGCAGCTCACGCGGGCGTCGCTCGCGCGGGCGCTGGCCACGGGCGCGGACGTGCTGCTGCTGGACGAGCCCACCAACCACCTCGACATCGAGTCCCTGGAGTGGCTCGAGCAGACGCTCGTGGACCAGGACGCGGCGATCGTGCTCGTCGCCCACGACCGTTGGTTCCTCGAGGCCGTGGGCACGGCCGTCCTGGAGCTCGAGGCCGGCCGCTCGCGCTTCTTCGCCGGCACCTGGCACCAGTGGCGCCGCGAGCAGGCCGCCCGCGAGATGGCGCTGGGCAAGGCGATCGACAAGCAGCAGGCGGAGATCGAGCGGATGGAGCGCTTCATCGAGCGCTTCCGCTACAAGGCCACCAAGGCCAAACAGGCCCAATCCCGGGTCAAGAAGCTCGCCAAGATCGAGCGGATCGAGCGGGACCCCAAGGACGAGAAGGGCCTGGAGTTCCAGTTCGCCGCGCCCGAGCGCACGGGAAGGGTGATCTTCGAGCTGCACGACGGGCGCGTGGAGATCGGCGAGCCGCCCACCGGCCCGGTGGTGCTGCTCGACCAGGCCGAGCTGTGGCTGGAGCGCGGCGAGCACGTCTCGCTCGTGGGCCCCAACGGCGCCGGCAAGACCACCCTGATCGAGACCCTCGCCGGCCGCCGTCCGCTGGCGGCGGGAAAACTCAGCACCGGGCACAACGTCAAGGTGGGCTACCTCTCCCAGCACGCCGACGAGCTCGGCGCCGGGGGGTCGGCCACCCAGAGCGTGCTCGACGCCACCCAGAGCGCCACCAAACTGAGCCCCGGAAAGGCCCGGGCGCTGCTGGGGCGCTTCCTGTTCTCCGGCGAGGAGGCCGAGAAACCGCTCAGCGGGCTCTCCGGCGGGGAGCGCCGGCGACTGTCCCTGGCCGTGCTCGTCCAGTCCGGCGCCAACGTCCTGATCCTCGACGAGCCCACCAACCACCTCGACATCGAGAGCCGCGAGGCGCTCGAGGACGCCCTGCGCTCCTTCCCCGGGGCGATCCTGCTGGTCTCCCACGATCGCGCCCTGCTCGATGCCGTGGGCACCCGCACCGTCGCCGTGGAGGAGGGCTCGCTGCACAGCTACGAGGGCGGCTGGCCCGAGTACGTGCGCGTGCGCGACGAGCGCCGGGCGGCGGGGTCCAATGGGTCTTCGGGCGGGAAGGCGGCCCCACATGTTGGCCGATCTTCGATCGGTCCGGCCGGGACCGCGCATGCGCGGTCCCCCGGAGGGTCGCATGCGACCCTCCGCCAGCCTGCACATGTGCAGGCTGGAACAGCAAGAGACCTCGCGGGTGGGAACGGCTCGGGTCCCGGAGAGGCCAGGGCGAAGGGCAGGGCCAAGCCGAAGGGGCCGTCCAAGAACCGACTCAACGACCAGCAGAAGGCCGAGAAGGCGGTCGAAGCGGCCGAGGCGTCGCTGAAGGCGCTCGAGGGGGAGCTGGCCGACCCGGCCGCATGGGCCACGCGCTACGAGGCCGCCAAGTCCGAAGCGCGGCACACAGCGGCCAAGCGCGCGGTCGAGGACGCCTACGCCCGCCTGGAGGCGCTGATCGACTGATCAGACGGGGCGGACGCGGGCGTCGAGCTCCGAAGCCTTCAGCAAGCGCCCGATGTCCTCCGGATCGCTGGTGAGCACCGTGTCGCCGCTACGGACGAGCAGTACGAGAGCCGCGTCGGCGACGTCGCTGGTTCCGCTCCTTGCCAGCAGCAGCCCGCAGCGGCGGGCGGCGAGCTCGTCGAGCGGCCACTCCACGATCCCCTCGAGCGCTCGCGTGAGTCTCGCCTGGCGGGCGGGATCGCGCCAGACCTGGGCGACGCATGCAGAGGAGGTGATCGCCTCGTGGCCATCCCGGGCTGCGACCGCGAGCAGCGCGCCGACTGCACGATCGCCGCGATCGAGGGCGATCAGCCCGCCGGCGTCGAAGATGAGGGCAGCCATCTGGAGGCCTCGCTCAGCTCATCCTCGGTGTACGGCCCCCCGGTTGCCGCCGCGATCTCCTCCGCGACGCCTGACAGCGTCTCGAAGCGCAGGCGGGCGGCGGCGGCGTCGGCCAGCCAGCCGGACACGCCGCTCGGACCAGCCGCCTCGCGGACGCGCTGGTACAGCCCATCCTCGAAGCTCACGCTGATCTTGGCCACGACCTCATGGTAGCACCGCTGGTACTACCACCGGAGGGCGGGAGCCCGGAGCTAACCTCTGAGGGATGAGCGAATCGATGAAGACCGCACGCAACGTGACCATCATCGTGGTGATCGCCGCGGCTGTCTACTTCATCCCCGGCGGCGGGCGCGCGGCGGGCACCTTCGAAGCCGTCCTGTGGGCGGCCTTCGGCGCCGGCATCGCCTACATGGGGCTGCGCCTCTACCGCGAACACAGGATCTCGCTGCACGGGCTCGGCGATCGCCATCGCGCGCTGCTCTACGGCGGAACGGCCGTGGCCGTGTTCGCCGTCGTGGCCCGCACGCGAATGTGGCAGACGGGCCTCGGCGAGCTCGCCTGGTTCCTGTTGATCATCGGCGTGCTCTATGCCGCGATGGAGGTCTACCGCCACGCGCGCACCTACTGAGGTGGCGAGCACCGAAGCGACCACCGAGCACGCGAGCCTCGCAGAGCAGCGCCGCGCCCTGCCCGACCAGCCCGGGGTGTACCTGTTCCGCGACGCCAAGGGCCGCGTCATCTACGTCGGCAAGGCCAAGTCTGTGCGCAAGCGCGTGGCCTCGCACTTCTCCAAGGCACAGGTGCCCTCGAGTCCCGGCCACGCCGAGATGGTGGCGAGCGTCGAGCACATCGAGTGCGTGGTGGTTGCCACCGAGGCCGAGGCCCTGCTGACCGAGCAGAGCTTCATCAAGCAGTACCGCCCCCGCTTCAACATCCGGCTGCGCGACGACAAGTCCTACCCGTTCATCGCCATCTCCCTCGACGAGGACTTTCCGCGGGTCTACTTCACCCGCGAGCGCCATCGCAGCTCGCGGGCCTACTTCGGCCCCTACTCCAACGCCAAGCGTGTGCGCGCCACGCTCGAGGTGCTCGCCAAGGTGTTCATGTTCCGCTCCTGCACCGGGCCCGAGCCCGGCCGGCGCAGCGGCAGCCCTTGCCTGGACTACTACATCAAGCGCTGCGAGGCCCCCTGCGTCGGGTATGTCTCCAAGGAGGACTACCGCAAGAGCATCGACGGGGTGATCGACTTCCTCTCCGGGCGCTTCTCCGCGATCGAGCGCGACCTCGAGCAGCGCATGCGCACGGCCGCCGCCGAGGAGGAGTTCGAGCAGGCCACGCTCGAGCGCAACCGCCTGCAGGCCGTGCGCTCACTGCTGGAGCGCCGCCGCGTGACCAGCGAGTCGGTCGGGACCTTCGATGCGGTGGCCGTGGCGATCGACGGGCGCGAGGCCAACGCCCAGGTCTTCCAGGTGCGCGACGGCGTGCTCTCCGACCGCCAGTCCTTCTACCTCGCCAACGAGACCGAGCGCGAGCTCGCCGAGGTGGCCGAGGAGTTCATGCTCCAGTACTACGGCGGGCAGATATCGATCCCCGCGCTGCTCGTCACCCAGCGCGACCTCGCCGATCGCGAGGTCCTCGCCGAGGCGCTCGCCAGCCGCCGGGGAGGCCCGGTCGAGCTGCGCACCGCCGAGCGCGGCGAGAAGCGGCGCATCCTCGAGCTGGCCGAGCGCAACGCCAAGCTCGCCCTCGACCAGGAGAAGCTCCGCTCAGAGCGCCGCCGCCAGGGTCGCGTGGAGGCGCTCGACGGGCTGCAGGAGGCGCTCGGGCTCGACGTCCCGCCGATCCGGATCGAGTGCTTCGACATCTCCAACCTCGGCGGCACCCACACCGTCGCCTCGATGGTCGTCTTCGAGGGCGGCGCTCCCAAGAAGTCCGACTACCGGCGCTTCACGATCCGCACGATTCGAGATCCCGCCCACCCCGACGACTTCGCCTCGATGGCCGAGGTGCTCTCCCGCCGCTTCGCCCAGTGGGAGCGCCAGGCTGACATCTCACCCCACGACCCCGCCTACGACCCCAGCTTCGCCGCCCTGCCCAACGTCGTGGTGATCGACGGCGGCAAGGGCCAGCTGGCCGCCGGGATGGGGCCCCTGAAGGGCTTCCGCGAACGGGGCGTGGCCGTGATCTCGCTGGCCAAGCGCATCGAGGAGGTCTTCATCCCGGGCCGCCGCACGCCGCTGGTGCTCGACCACTCCACCCCCGAGCTGCAGCTGCTGCAGCGCGTCCGCGACGAGGCCCATCGCTTCGCCGTCACCCACCACCGCAGCAGGCGCGACAAGGCGATGACGAGCTCCCTGCTCGACGAGCTCCCCGGAGTGGGACCCGCGCGCAAGCGCGCCCTGCTCGCCCACTTCGGCTCCCCCGACGCGATGGTGGGAGCCACGCGCGAGGAACTGCAGAGCGTTCCCGGGCTGCCCGCCAAGGTCGGGCGCGAGCTCTACGCGTTTCTGCATCGAGCCGGCTGAGCTGTCCTCCCAGGGCGCTGGCGACGGGAGGGGACCGCTACAGGGAGGCGGCCCGCGGCGGGAGACGAGCACAGTGTGTTCTTGTCCCTGTGTCCACTGCTTCTTCGTTTGCCCACTGCTGTATCACCATGGTTATACACCGACGGGAAAGGCAGACACCGACGGGAAGGGCAGACACCGACCGGAAAGAGAGGAATGCGCACCATCTCGGAGCACCCCGGTTGCACGGGGACTTGGACGAGACACCAGGAACTTCACCGCGTGTCCGCGCCAAGCGGCACAATTGAACGACGATGGCAGTGATCAGGACCCTGCGTCCGCTGCGAGCCGCCGGCGGCAAGTCCGCCAAGCCGGTGGTCGAGTCGCGGCTGGAGGACCTGGTCGTGATCACCGGGTTCTCCGGAGCGGGCAAGTCGACCGCCATGAACGTGTTCGAGGACGCGGGCTACTTCTGCGTGGACAACCTCCCGCCGGAGATGATCAGATCGCTGGTCGAGCTGTTCGTGCACAAGGGCTCCAAGGTCGAACGCGCGGCCGTCGTCTCGGACGTTCGCGGCGGCGTCTACTTCGAGGCGCTGCGAGCGGTCGTCGACGATCTGGACGCCCTCGGCCTGACCCATCACGTGGTCTTCCTCGAGGCGGCCGAGCAGACGCTCGTGACGCGCTACAAGGAGACCCGCCGCCGTCATCCGCTGGCCCCCGAGGGCAGCGTGGCCGCGGGCGTGGCCGCCGAGCGGGCGCTGCTGGAGCCGCTGCGCGAGCGCGCCGACCTGGTCATCGACACGACCGCCATGTCGGCGGCGACGCTGCGCGAGAGGATCGCGCGCGAGTTCCTTCCGCGCAAGAGCGCAGGCCGGCTGGCCGTGACCTTCATGAGCTTCGGCTTCAAGCACGGCCCGCCGCGCGAGGAGGACCTGGCCTTCGACGTGCGCTTCCTGCCAAACCCCCACTACGAGCCGAGCCTGCGCGAGCTGACCGGGCTCGATCGGCGCGTCGTCGACTACATCGCAGGCGACGGGCGCCTCGAGGAGCTCTACGTCCGCCTGCACGCCCTGCTCGACTTCCTGCTGCCCCAGTACGAGGCCGAGGGCAAGGCCCACCTCGTGATCGCGATCGGCTGCACCGGGGGGCGGCACCGCTCCGTCGCCATCGCCGAGCACCTGGCGGAGCGCTATCGCGACCAGGACGACCTCGACGTGGCCGTCGCGCATCGCGACATCGACAAGGCGCCGCGTGGCTCCTGAGCGATGTGGAAAATCGCCATGGCGGTTACGTAGATAGACACAGGACCCGGCAAACGGCGCGCTGATAGCCTCCCCGGCAGGCCGGGCGGCTGGCTTCCCCGGTGGGCCGGGCGGTGGGGCAGTGGCTCCGGTGTCCGGCATCTTTCATTTTCGCTCCAGGAGGCAATGAATGCCCGTACGCGTGGGGATCAACGGATTCGGCCGGATCGGCCGGAACGTCTTGCGTGCCGCCAAGGCGCGGGGGGCCGCACAGGGTGCGGACATCGAGTGGGTGGCCGTCAACGACCTGACGGACTCGCGCACGCTCGCGCACCTGTTCAAGTACGACTCGATCCTCGGCCCCTACCCCGGCACGGTCGAGGACGAGGGCTCCGCGATCCGCGTCGACGGCGTCGAGATCAAGGTGCTCGCCGAGCGCGACCCCGGAGCGCTGCCATGGGGCGAGCTCGGCGTCGACGTCGTGATCGAGTCCACCGGCCTCTTCCACGACCGTCCCAACGCCGCCAAGCACCTCGCGCAGGGCGCCAAGAAGGTCGTGATCTCGGCGCCGGCCACCGACCCGGACGCGACGGTCGTGCTCGGCGTGAACTTCGACGAGGTCTACGACCGCGACGCCCACGACGTGATCTCCAACGCCTCCTGCACGACCAACTGCCTGGCGCCCGTGGTCAAGGTGATCAACGACACGGTCGGCATCAAGCACGGCCTGATGACCACGATCCACGCCTACACCGCCGACCAGCGGCTGCAGGACCTGCCTCACAAAGACCTGCGCCGCGCGCGCGCCGCCGCGATCAACCTGATCCCCGCCTCCACCGGCGCGGCCAAGGCGATCGGCCTCGTGATCCCCGAGCTGCAGGGCAAGCTCCACGGCTTCGCCGTGCGCGCGCCCGTGCCCACCGGCTCGGTCGTCGACCTGACCGTCGAGACCCCGCGCGAGACGAGCGTCGAGGAGATCAACTCGGCGCTGAAGGCCGCCGCCGAGAGCGGGCCGCTCCACGGGATCATGCAGTACACCGAAGACCCGATCGTCTCCAGCGACATCGTCTCCTCGCCGTTCTCATCGATCGTCGATTCGCAGTTGACGGCCGTCCTCGATGGGACGATGCTCAAGGTCGTCGCCTGGTATGACAACGAGTGGGGCTACTCCAACCGGCTGGTGGACCTGGTCCAAAGGGTGCTTTGACGATGAGAGGCCTTGACGATTTGGACGTGCGCGGCAAGCGCGTGCTGGTGCGAGTCGACTTCAACGTGCCCCTGCACACGGACGCCGATGGTCGCCGTGAGGTCGCCGACGACACGCGGATGACGGCGGCGCTCGCCACGATCGAGGAGCTGCGCGCAAAGGGTGCGAGGCTCGTGCTGGTATCCCACCTCGGGCGCCCCGAGGGTCGCCCCGAGGCCGATCTCTCGCTCGCTCCCGTCGTCGAGCACCTGCGCGAGCTGACCGACGCGAACGTGACGTTCGCCGGGGCCGTCGTCGGCGATGAGGTGAAGGCGCTCACAGAAGGGCTCGGCAAAGGGGAGGTACTGGTCCTCGAGAACGTCCGCTTCGACCCCGGTGAGACGAGCAACGATCCCGAGTTCGCGCGTGCCCTGGCCGCGCTCGGCGACCTCTACGTCAACGACGCCTTCGGGGCGGCCCATCGCGCGCACGCGAGCACCGAGGGCGTCGCGCATCTGCTCCCGAGCGCCGCCGGGCGGCTGCTCGAACGTGAGGTGCGCACGCTCACAAAGATCCTCGAAGATCCTCCCCGGCCGCTGGTGGCGGTCGTCGGCGGATCGAAGGTCGCGGACAAGATCGCCGTGATCGACCGCTTCCTGGATGTGGCCGACGTGGTGATCATCGGGGGCGCCATGTGCTTTCCCTTCCTCTGCGCCCAGGGCCACGCCGTCGGTGACTCGCTCTGCGATGACGAGGACACAGAGCACGCCCGTCGCGCTCTCGCCAAGGCCACCCACCCGGGTCGCGCGAGCGTCGATCTCCCGAGCGACCTCGTGATCGGAGATCGCTTCGCCGAGGACGCCGAGCATCGGGTGCTGGACTCGGTGGAGGTCCCGACGGGATGGATGGGTCTGGACATCGGCCCCGCGACCGCCGAGCGCTACGCCGCCGAGATCGCGCGAGCGGGCTCAGTCTTCTGGAACGGCCCCATGGGGGCGTTCGAGATGGCTCCCTTCGCCGCCGGTACGCGCCGCGTCGCCGAGGCGGTCGCGAACGCACCGGGCGTGACCGTGGTCGGAGGCGGCGACTCCGCCGCGGCCCTGTCCCTGTTCGGGCTGGAGGACTCCGTCGACCATCTCTCCACGGGCGGGGGCGCCACGCTCGAGCTCGTCGAGGGCAAGGCCCTCCCGGGCGTCCAGGCGCTCGAATGCGCCAGGGTCGCCGGCTGATGGCCGAGCCGGGGGCGCGCACCCCGCTGATCGCGGGCAACTGGAAGATGCACAAGACCGAGGAGCAGGCCGAGGATTACATCCAGGCGCTGCTTCCCCGCGTCTCGGCGATCGACGGCGTCGACGTGGCGATCTGCGTGCCGTTCACCGACCTGCGGGCGATGATCGACAGCGCCAGGGGGTCGCGGGTGGAGGTCTACGCGCAGAACATGCACCACGAGCCCGAGGGCGCCTTCACCGGCGAGATCTCCGCGCCGATGCTCACCGAGCTGGACGCCCGCGGTGTGGTCCTCGGACACTCCGAGCGCAGGGCCATGTTCGGGGAGACCGACAAGGCGCTCGCGCTGAAGGTTCCCGCTGCGCTCGACGCCGGGCTCGTGCCGATCCTGTGCGTGGGCGAGACCGAGCAGGAGCGCGACAACGACGACACCGACCGCAAGCTGCGCCAGCAGATCAAGGACGATCTCGCGAACGTGGCGGCCGAGCGCCTCGCCGAGGTCGTCATCGCCTATGAGCCGATCTGGGCGATCGGGACGGGCCGCGTCGCCACCGCCGAGCAGGTCCAGGAGGCGATCGCCTTCATCAGGGCGCTGGTGGGCGACCGCGACAAGACGGCGGCCGAGGGCGTGCGGATCCTCTACGGCGGCTCGGTCAAGCCCGAGAACGCCGCCGAGCTGCTCGCGCTCGCCGACGTCGACGGCGCGCTGGTCGGCGGCGCCTCGCTCGATGCAGAGTCCTTCGCCGCGATCGTGGCCGCCGCGACCGGGTCCTCGCCCACCGCGCGATGAGCATCCCGGCCGGGCCCGCGAGCCTGCCCGCTCCACGCGCCTGCCTGATCGTGCTCGACGGCTGGGGCCTGGCCGAGCCCGGTCCCGGCAACGCCGTCTCGCTGGCCCACACGCCCGTGTTCGACGAGCTGTGGGAGGCCTACCCCCACACCAGCCTCACCGCCTGGGGCCGCGCCGTGGGCCTGCCCGAAGGGCAGATGGGCAACAGCGAGGTCGGGCACCTCAACCTCGGAGCCGGCGCGGTCGTGCGCCAGGACCTGGTGCGGATCGACGACGCGATCGCCGACGGGTCCCTCGCCCAGAACGAGACCCTGCGGGCGGCCTTCTCCGACGCCCCGCGCGTGCACCTGCTCGGGCTGGTCTCAGACGGCGGCGTGCACTCCTCGCTCGAGCACCTGCGCGCGCTGATCGCCCTCGGACGCTCCCTCGCGGTCAAGGATCTCGTGGTCCACGCCTTCACCGACGGGCGCGACACGCTCCCGCACGCGGGAGCCGGCTTCCTGCGAGAGCTCGAACGTGTCCCCGGCGCGCGGGTCGGCTCGGTCGTCGGTCGCTACTGGGCGATGGACCGCGACCGCCGCTGGGATCGCACCCAGCGCGCCTACGACATGCTCGTGCAGGGTCAGGCGCCACACCACGCGGCCAGCGGCGAGCAGGCTGTGGCCGACGCCTACCGGCGGGGCGAGACCGACGAGTTCATCGAGCCCACGCTCGTGGGGGAGGAGGCCCGGATCAGGCCCACCGACAGCGTGATCGCCTTCAACTTCAGGCCCGACCGCATGCGCCAGATCACGCGCGCACTGGCCGAGCCCGGGTTTGGCGAGGGCGCCGAGGAGCTCCCCGGCTGGAGCGGCCGCGGCGGCCTGGCGAGGGTCGCGCGCTATGCCACGTTCACGAGCTACGAGGAGGACTGGTCCTATCCCGTCGTCTTCTCCCCCGAGCATCCCGCGACCACGCTCTCGCGCGTGCTCGCGCAGGAGGGCGCCTCCCAGCTGCACGTGGCCGAGACCGAGAAGTACCCGCACGTCACCTACTTCTTCAACGGCGGCGACGAGGCCGCCCTCGAGGGCGAGCGCCGCGAGATGGTGCCCTCGCCACGCGACGTGCCCACCTACGACCACAAGCCGCAGATGAGCGCCGCCGAGGCCGCCGCCGCGTTCGTGGACGCTTGGCGCGAGCAGGAGGGCGGGTTTCGCTTCGGTGTCATCAACTTCGCCAACGCCGACATGGTCGGCCACACCGGGGTGATCCCGGCGGCCGTCAAGGCCATCGAAACCGCCGACGCGTGCCTGGGCGAGGTCGTCACGGCGGTCCACGAGAGTGGGGGGGTGTGCGTGATCACGGCCGACCACGGCAACGCCGACCACATGCTCGAGCCCGACGGCAGCCCCAACACCGCCCACTCCATGAACCCGGTCCCGCTGATCGTGACCAGCTCCGCAGCGTCGCTGCGCGAGGAGGGAGAGCGGATCCTCGCCGACGTGGCGCCCACCGTGCTCGAGGCTCTCGGCATCGAGCAGCCGGCCGCCATGACCGGCCGCTCGCTGATCGACGACGCCCGCTAGATTACGCCGGGGAGAGCATTATGGCCGAGCCGGGGATGGAGACACAGGCGCAGACATCGAAGCGCTCGCGGCGCCTGCTGGCGGCGTTCTTCGTCGGCGCCGGCGTCAACCACTTCGTGCAGCCACGCACCTACGAAAAGATCGTGCCCCCGCGTCTGCAGGGCGACGCGAGGCGCGTGGTCTTCGCCAGCGGCGTGGCCGAGATCGCCGGCGGCCTGGGCGTGCTCGTGCCCTGGACGCGCCGATCCTCCGGGCTGGGACTCGTCGCGCTGCTGGGGGCCGTGTTCCCGTCGAACCTGTTCATGGCCCGTGAGCCCGAGCGCTTCAAGACGATCCCTCGCTGGGCGCTCTACGCGCGGCTGCCGCTGCAGCCTCTGATGATGCTGTGGGCGTGGAGGGCGACACGGCGATGACGCTCCGTACCCGCGAAAATGGCCTGCACGCTGCTATGTTCGGTTCAGTAGGACGTTAGATCAGGACAACAATGGCAACCGCGACCGCCGTCAAGATCTCACCCTCCGAACAGGAGGCCGCCCTCAGCTTGGGGGAGCTTCGCGCCTGGCGCGGCCTGCTCAGGGCCCACGCCTGTCTGGCCAAGCGCCTCGACGCCGAGCTCGAGCGGGCCCACCGGCTGCCGATGACCTCCTATGAGGTCCTCCAGCACCTGCAGGAGGCAAGCGACGGACGGATGCGCATGTGCGACCTGGCCGAGCAGGCCCAGCTCTCGCGCAGCGGCCTCACGCGCATGGTCGACCGCCTGGAGCGCGAGGGGCTGCTCGAGCGCTGCTCCTGCGATCACGATGCGCGCGGCTCCTACGCCTGCCTGACCGATGTCGGGCGCGAGCGCGTCGAGGAAGCGCACGTCACGCATCTGGCTGTCGTTCGCGAGCACTTCTTCTCGCGCTTCTCCGAGACCGAGCTGAGCGTCCTCGCGGACATGTGGGAGCGCATCGCTCCCTGCAGCAGCGGCTGCTGAGGCCTAGCGCTTCGAGGCGTCGCTGACGTCGGCTGGATGACGGGTCGCGGCCGGCACCACGTCGTCATCCGTCGGTGTCCCGCCCCCCCGGCGGTGGCGCCTGTGCACCACCAGGGCGCTGACGATCGCCACGAGCACGGCCGCCAGGCCGTAGAGGCCGAAGGCTTCGATCGCGTTGCTCGCCGAGTGACCCAGGAAGTATGCGATCAGGCCGATCCCCGTGGCCCAGGTGATCCCGCCCAGGGCGTTCCACAACACGAAGGAGCGCCAGTGCATGTGCGTGGCGCCCGCCAGCCACGAGGCCCACACGCGCAGGCCGAGCACGAAGCGCCCGAAGAACACGGCCTTGGGCCCATGGCGCTCGAAGAACGGCTGGCCAGTGGTGAGCACCTGGCGGCGTTGGCGCAGGAACGGCCCTGGGCGCTCCAGCAGCCAGCGCCCGCCCTTGCGCCCGATCAGGTAGCCGATGTTGTCGCCAACGATCGCCGCGGCGGCGGCCAGGGCGATCACCAGCTCGATTTTCAGTTTCCCCTGGCTGGCCAGCACGGCGGCCGTGATCAGGCCCGTCTCCCCGGGCACGGGCAGGCCGCCGGACTCGCTCATCACGATCAGGAAGAGCAGGGGATAGCCAAAGACCTGAACGAGGTGTTTGACGTCGATGATGGCAGCGAGCATGGGTTGCCCTCCTAGCATGGCGCAGTCGGCCGCCGCGCCCCGGGGCGGCCGCTCGCGCCGGGCTGCGCGACGCGAAGAGTGCGCTCGCGCCCGCGCCCGCGCCCGCGAGCGCGAGTCGCCTACCGCGTGTTTTCGGAGACGAGCTGCTTGAGTGCCTGGGCCGACTGCTGCACGTCTTCGTAGACCACGTTTCGCAGCACCACTTTCGATGAGGTGGGCGCCGTGATCACGACCACGGCCACGACCACCAGTGCCAGCGCCGCCAGCCCTAGCAGCACGCCCACGAGCCTGCCCTTGCGCCGGGGGGGCGCCGCTGCGGCCTTGATCGGCTGTGCGCTCGCAGGCGTCGCGCGGGGCGGGCCCTGGCGGGGGCGCCGCTGAGCCACCGCTTTGGTGGGCGCCGTCGAGCGCCGGCCTGTGGCGAGCACGCTCGTGGCCTGTGTCGGCGGCGCCACGCGCCCGCTCGATCGCTGCACTCCAGGGGCGATGCCCTTGGCTCCGTCCCTCAGCGCTCGGCCCATCTCGCGCGCCGTCGGATAGCGGTCGCGGGGGTCCAGCGCGAGCGCCACCGCCACCGCGTCCGCGAGCTCCGGCCGCACGGCGGCCACCAGCGTGTCCAGCGTCGGCGGTTCCTCCTGCTGCTGCTTGAGCGCCAGCTCGGTCAGCGAGCTCGCCTCGTAGGGGAGGCGCCCCGAGATCAGCTGGTAGGTGACCACGCCCAGCGCATACAGGTCCGCGCTCGGCCCCGCCTCCTCGCCGCGCGCCTGCTCCGGAGCCAGATAGGCGGCAGTGCCCAGCACCGAGCCGACCTGCGTGATGCTCGACTGCTCCGTGGCCTTGGCGATGCCGAAGTCCGCCAGCTTGACCGCGCCTTCGCGCGCGCGCAGCAGGTTGCCCGGCTTGACGTCGCGGTGGACCACCCCGTGACGGTGGGCGTAGTGGAGTCCCTCGCACGCCTGTCCGATGATGTTCAGCGCCTCCTCGACGTCCACCCAGCCGTCGTCGCGGAGGATCTCCGCGCAGGAGGCACCTTCGATGTACTCCATCACGATGAAGTACTGATCCGTGCGCTCGTCGCGGCCCGAGTCGAACACCTGCACGATGTTGGGGTGCACCAGCCGCGCCGCCGCCTGCGCCTCGCGCTGGAAGCGCGACACGAACGCCGGGTCGTCAGCGAGGTGCTCGGCCAGGAGCTTGACCGCCACCTGGCGCTCCAGGCGCATGTCCATGGCCAGGTGGACCGTGGACATCCCGCCGAAGCCCAGCCGCCCCTCGAGGCGGTAGCGGCCCGCGATCTCGCCCGGCTCGCTCATTTGCCGCCTTCCTGGCCACCGGCTCCCACGCCACCGGCGCCCACTCCACCGCCTTCGCCGACCCTTCCTCCGCCGCCCTGTTCGTTGCCCGCCCCCGGGGTTTCTCCCGCGCCCGGGGCCGGCGTGCCGCCGCCCGGCCCCGGGGGCGTGGTCGTGGTCGGCGTGGTCGAGGTCGTCGTGGGCGTGGTTTCGGTCGAGGTGGTCGTGGTGGTGGGGGTGGTCGTGGTGGTGGTCGTCTTTTCCGTGGTCGCGGTCGTGCCCGTGCTCTTGGTCCCCGGCTGGATGCACATTTCATGTGCGCGCACCCGCAGGTTGCTGATCCCCTGGTGGAGGTTGTTGCGCAGGCCGGCATCGACCGAGGAGGGCAGCGAGTTGAAGTCTTCTTCGGTCTTGCGCAGCGCCGCTTCCGTAGCGGTGCAGTCGCCGTTCGCGTTTTCCGCGGCGCTGCGGACCGCTTCGAAGTCGCTGAGCAACGGACCCGCGTGGGCGCCGGGGATCAGGGCCTTGCCCGAGCCGCCGCAGGAGACGAGCAGCGCAGCCGCCACACCGGCGATCGCCGCCAGGCTCAGGCGCAGCGCGAGCGCTCGGCGGCGGGGCTCGCGGGCAGGCGTGGAGACGGGGGAGGGGCTCACGGTCATTGACCGTACTCCAGGCGCTCGGCCAGCGAATCCGGGAGACGTGCCGCGCGGATCGCGGCCGCGGCGCCAGCCACGTCGTAGTCGGCGCGGTGGAAGGAGGCGGCCATTCCGTCGAGGTCCAGCAGCATCCAGGAGGCGCGCCGGTCTCCGTCGCGCGGCTGGCCCACGCTGCCAGGGTTCAAGAGCCACTCGCCGTCGGCCACGTCCAGGACGGCGCCGTCGCGGCGTGGCTCTCCCGTGGCCATCTCACCCTCGTGACGCTCGAAGGACAGCGCCACGTGCGAGTGCCCGATCAGGCACAGGCGGTGGCTCTGCGCGTCCAGGCACAGCTCGGCCAGGAGCGTCGAGAGCACGTACTCCCACACGGGGTCGCGGGGGCTCGCGTGGTAGAGACCGACCGAGGCCTCCTCGCCCTGCGGGCGCAGGCTCCGAAGGAAATCCAGGTTCTCGGGGTCGATCACCTCCCTGGTCCACTGAGCAGCCACGCTGGCGCCACGCGAGAACTCGTCCATCGGGATCTCGCCCGTGACCGCGAGGTCGTGGTTGCCGGCCAGGCACACGGCCACGTGCTCGCGGGCCAGCTCCACGCAGGCGTCGGGCTCGGCTCCATAGCCCACGAGGTCGCCCAGGCACCACAGCTCGGACGCGTCGCTGGCAGCGACCGCGTCGAGCGTCGCCTCGAAGGCGTGCCGGTTTGCATGGATGTCAGAGATGACTGCGACCTTCATCGTTGCAGGGTACGAACACCCCTATTCTGCAAGGGCGCGACTGGTCATCCCGGTGCAAGCACTCGGCCAGCCGCTTGCGCCAGCCGGACAGAGCCCGGCGGGCGGCTCCTACTCGGGGTCCGACCCCGCCTCGCTCCCGCCGTACTCGGGCAGGTTCTTGATGCCCTCGCGGGTGCGCCACTTGGAGTAGTTGTCCTCCATCGCGTCGATCAGCTCGCGCATGAAGCGCGGGGAGAGGTTGACGCGCGAGACGACAACACCCGGAACCTCGTCGGCCTCGACCTCGTGGTCGACGCGCGCAAAGGTCACGGTGAACTCGTAGTCGGAGTGGCTGACGTTCGCGAAGTTCGCGTACACGCCGCCCATGATCTCGGGAGATAGGTGGATGTTTATGTGGCGCTCTGCGCCTGAGTCTTGGTCGTTCACGCAGCTAGTATCGCAATCCCGACCCCAGATCCATGAGCCAACCGACTTCCGACGATGCCAACTCCGCTGCCGTGCCCTCCGTGAGCGCCTCGGCATCGCCACTGGAGGGACTGCGCCAGGCCGTGCTCGCGGCCGCCGAGGATCTCGCCCTCGCCCCCGGTGGCGCCCCCGGCGCGGGTTCGGCTGAGGGCGACGGACGGCGGGAGGATGCCAAGGCCCATGCGCCGAGCAGGGCGGCGATCACGCTCGAGCGCCCCAAGCGCGCGGCCTTCGGCGACTACTCCACCAACGCGGCGCTGCTGCTCGCCCCCACCCTCGGGGCGCCTCCCCGGGAGATCGCCGAGCGCCTCGGCAGCGCCCTGCAGGCGCGCCTCGCCTCCAGCCTCGAGCGCTTCGAGGTGGCCGGCCCGGGCTTCGTGAACCTGTTCATGGCCGACTCGTGGCTGACGGGCGCGCTCGCCGAGATGCTCGAGGCCGGCGAGGGCTACGGCGGCGGGCAGGCGCCCGCGCCCGAGCGCGTGCTCGTCGAATTCGTCTCGGCCAATCCGACCGGCCCGATGCACGTGGGACACGCCCGCAACGCCGCCTACGGCGATGCCCTCGCGCGCATGCTGGACCTCTACGGGCATGACGTCCAGCGCGAGTTCTACGTCAACGACGCCGGCTCGCAGGTGCGCAAGTTCGGGGAGTCCGTGCAGACGCTGGCGCGCGGGGAGCAGCTCCCCGAGGACGGCTACAAGGGCGACTACGTCGCCGAGCTGGCAGCGCGGCTGCCGGATGCGGCCACGATGGACGCGGCCGCGCTCGGTCAGGCCGCCGTGAAGCTGATGGTCGAGGGCATCGAGGTGTCGCTGGCGGGCTTTCGCGTGGAGGGCTTCGATCGCTGGTTCTTCGAGAGCGCGCTGCACCAGGGCGACCCCAGCCCCGTGGCCCACAGCCTGGCCATCCTCGCCGAGCAGGGCCACACCTACGAGCACGAGGGCGCGCTGTGGCTGCGCACCACCGACTTCGGCGACGACAAGGATCGGGTGCTCGTGCGCTCCAACGGCGAGCACACCTACTTCGCCTCCGACATCGCCTACCACCAGGACAAGCGCGAGCGCGGCTTCCAGCGCCAGATCGACGTGTGGGGCGCCGACCACCACGGCTATGTCCTGCGGATGAAGGCCGCCTACGAGGCGCTCGGCGGCGACCCCGACGAGCTCGAGCTGCTGATCATGCAGCTCGTGCACCTGATGCGCTCGGGCGAGCGCGCGCAGATGTCGAAGCGCGCCGGCCAGTTCGTCTCACTCGAGGAGCTCGTGTCCGAGATCGGCGTCGATGCCGCGCGCTGGTATCTGCTGGCGCGCTCGCACGACACGACCGTCGACCTCGACCTCGACCTGGCCCGCGAGCAGTCCAACGAGAACCCCGTCTACTACGTGCAGTACGCGCACGCCCGCATCGCCTCGATGCTCGCCCGCGCAGGGGGCGAGCGCGTGAGCGCGGCCATCGCCGCGGTGCTCGAGGAGGAGCTCGATCCATTGGAGCCGGCCGAGCGCGCCCTGATCGAGCGGCTGCTCGACTTCCCCGCCGAGCTGGCCGAGGCCGTGGATCGACGCGCCCCCCATCGCATCGCCGCCTACGCCCTCGACCTGGCGCAGGGCTTCACGGCCTTCTACCGAGACTGCCGCGTGCTCGGCGCCGAGCCCGAGCACGTGGAGTCGCTGCGCATCGCCCTGTGCGTGGCCAGCGCGCGCACGATCGCCCGCTGCCTGGGGCTGCTCGGCGTGAGCGCGCCCGAGCACATGTAGTCAGTCGAAGCGCGCGAGGTCTGCGTCCAGCCGCGCCGCATCTGGGGCAGCCAGCGTGGGCTGGTCGGCGGCTCTGCGTGCGTCCTGCGCGCGTGCACGGCGTCGCCATCGCGGTAGCAGCACCACCAGCAGCCCCACCAGCGCGAGCACCACCGCCAACGGGACCAGGTAGGCGGTCAGGTCGAAGCCGTGCGCGCCGGGCAGGCCGAGCACCGCGGGGCCGTACTGGCCCACGAGCGCTCGCTTGATTTCGGCTTCGCCCTCGCCCTGGTCGATCAGGCCCTGGATGAACCGGCGCTCGCGGTCCGCCTGCGGGGACTCCGCGACGTTGAGCGGGATCTTGCAGGTCACGCACATGACCTGGCGCTCGATCACCGGCAGCGAGGTTCGTGGCGTCGCGGCGCCTGAGGCGAGCGTGGGGGCGAGCAGGGCACACGTGAGCGCCAGCGCGGCCGCCAGCAGCACGCCCTCGCGGCGTGAGCGGGGCGGGCGGGGCGGGCGGCGTGAGCGGGGCGGGCGGCGGGGGCCGGTCACGAACTCTCCGCCAGCGCCACGGCCTGCTTCAGGAACGGCGCCCCGATCTCCCCACGGGAGATCGCCACGATGTGTCCCTGGCGGTCGATCACGAAGCTCTCGGGGAGCTGATCGGTGCCGTAGGAGTGGGCGAAGGTGCCGCTGTTGTCACGCAGGTTGGGGTAGGTCAGGCGGTAGCGGCGGACGAAGCTCTCAGAGTCCGGGGAGGCATCGAGATAGGTGACGCCGAGCACCGTCCCGTCGTGGCGCGTCAGTTCGCTCTGTGCGTGCTCCAGCAGCGGAGCCTCCACCTGACATGGTTCACACCACGACGCCCAGAAGTTCAGCACCACCACCTTGCCCTTCATGGAGGCCAGCGAGGACGTTCCCGCCCCGCCCAGGATCGGCAGGGTGCGGGAGGCCTCGGGGGCCGACGGATGCTTCCCCGCGTGCACGAGGTCATCCAGCGTGCGGCTGGCCGCCTGGTGGGAGACGCCGTAGATCAGCAGCCCGATCAGCGCGGCGCCGGCCAGCGACACGAAGATCGGGAGGGCGCGGCGTTTCGCGGCCGTCGTGCTCACGGCCACCAAGACTAGAGGGAGCGGCCTGGGCGCCGAGCCATCGCCAGAGCAGCGCGTAATATGCGTGCTCGTGCGGCGGTAGCTCAGTTGGTAGAGCGCAAGCTTCCCAAGCGAGTTGCCCAGGACGACGAGAGGCCCGTAGACACTGCGTTTGCGGGCCTTCTGCGTTCTCGGGAGGCCCGCCGTCACGCCCTGAAACCCCCCCTGGGGGCACGTATCCGGCAGTAGTTGGCAGTGAGAACGGGACTAGATCGCACCTATGAGGCTGGCTTCTTGATTTTCTGTGAGGGCATGACATCGGGACCCGGAGTAGCCGGCATGGGGCTCGGCGCGCCGGGCGTCGGGGAAGGCGGCTTGGTGTCAGTCATCAGGCGACGAGCGTAACGACCAGGGCGGCGGCGAGGGCGACCAGCTCCGTCGCCAGGAAGGCGATGGCTCGCTCGACGTTGTCGGCGGTCGCCTTCAAGACCACCTCGTTCTTCTCGTGGGCGTGGTCGAGGTGGCGGGCGGCGGTCTCGTGCATTTGCGCGAGGTCTGCGCCGTCCGCTCGCGCCCGATCGAGGAATGCACCCCCCTTGATGCCGGTCTTGAAGGTGCGTGGTATCAGGGCGGTTCCGCATTGCCAGGCGCAGAGCGCGTACGCGAGGGCCGCGATACCGAATGGGACGGCCGCGAGCGCCGGCCCTTTGCTGACCGCAATGGCGGCAACGGGAATGACGATGGACGCGGCTTGGAGGATGTTCGTGGCCCTGTCGCGCAGTTTGGCCTCTGTCTGCGTCTGGGCGTCGAACAGCTCTCGGGACAACTGGTAGGCAAGCTCCTCGCAGCTCTCGGGCACGGCGCCACGTTACGACCGGCCTAGGACGGTTTGTCGCGGCGGCGGTGTGCAGGGGCGCCGAAGCGCCGGGTCGTAAGGAAGTGGTAACGCCTCTCTACTCGCTACCGACGCACGTTGGGCAGAAACCCCCCCGACCCCTTGATGCCTGGGCTATGACAGCCCCAGGACCTTGCCGATAAGCGCTCCCGCGGTGGTGACCGTTATGCCCGAGCCGAGCGTGATCGCGCCCGACTGAAGCCGCGCCAGCCACGCCTTCGCGCGAGGCCCTTGGCTGCCCTCCTCCCGGACGGCGGACACGAGCGCCTGCTGCTCCTGCTCTTCGATGCCGAGCCCGCCGAGCGCCACCTTGAGCGCATCGATGTCAATCGAGGTGGTGACGTGCTGCACCGTGTCACGGCCGCCCGTCGCGACGGCCGCGTGATCGCCGTAAACGGTCTGGTTGAAGATCTGCGTGACGCGCTGCTCGGCAATCGGCGTGTCACCGGGACTCGCCTCGCCAGCCTCGGGGTTCTCCGCATAGATGTCGAGCGCGAACTGCAAGACACGATCCCGAATGCCGCTCAGCGTTGACGCGAGCGCTGCCGCGGGGATGACGCGGTGGGCCTCCATGAGGTTGTAGCCGTCCCAGAAGCAGCCTTGGAGTGCGGCCACGGCGTCCATGGGCCATGGCCGTTGAAACGTAGAGTCGCCGCTGGCGAGGAGCTGTTGGATCGCCGCGACACCTTGGCGGGTCTCTGCGCTGAAAAGGATCTCGCGAAGCTCCTCGTTGGGGACGCCAGATGGTGGCAGGCCGACGCCTCTCATCTCGGCCCCGAACCCGCCGCTGAGGTGGCCGACGACGTGCGTTGAAAATCGCTTCCGGTACGGCGGGAGGGGAACGTCGGCCGGGTAGCCGTTGAGCTCGAGGTTCGCCCAGTCGCGCAGCGGCTCGTGGTGGAGGCGGGCGGCGAGCACGAGGCACTGCCGGAGTAGCACGTCGACGGGCGTGTCCGTCCCGACCGCGCTGTCCTGGATGTCGGTGAGGAGGCTCATTTGGCTTGCAGTTGCTGGCAGCCGCGCGTTAGGCGTCCGGTGGCGTCAGGCCCCGTTCCTGATCAATGTGTTCCTGCCGGCGCCTGAGCTGCTGGGCCCGCTTGACAATCTTTGGGTAGCCCGACGCTTCGCAGTCCGCGATGACCTTCCACATGGCCGCGTGTCCATCGGGAGACTCGATCAATTCGCGGGCGATCTCGCCGAAGTCGGGCATCGGTGGCCACGCTACCACCGCGCACCATCACGCCCTACTACGCACTGTGGCTGCAGCTGCGTCATAGACGCCGACTCCCGCAGTAGCGCATAGCGCCGGGGGGTCACCACGGACGGCTACCTGCCGTGCGTGTCTCCGCCTAGGGAGCGTCTATGGCAGCTACATCGCACAGAGAGAGTGAGCGCACAGGCGAAGCGCCGTTGCTGCTCACCATCAGGGAGACCGGCCACGCCCTCGCGGTCAGCCGGACGACGGTGTTCCGGTTGCTGCGAGAGGGAGAGCTGCCGGCGGTCCGGCTGGGAGGCGCCACGCGCGTTCCGCGCGCGAGCGTCGAGCGGCTCATCTCCGACCGGCTGGCCGACCAAACCCCTAACGACCAAGGGGCCGCTGCTGACGGCCCCGTGGGGAAGGCGGGCGCTGGTGTCGCCCACCTGCGCCAGAGCAAGACCGACGCGGGCGTCCGCTACGTGGACCTGCAGCCGATTCTCCCTCGGAGCTACGCGTGTTGAAGGCGGGCGTGAAGCCGAAGCCCACCGATCCCGTGTTTGCCTCGGTGGCCGGGACGCGCCTGGATCGCAACCGGGTGCTGAAACGGGTGCTCGGGCAAGGAGGTGCCCGGCACGGGCGCCGTGGGGCGCGCGAACAAGAACCTCGCAGCCGAGGGCCTGGCGGCGCTGCCGGAGGGCCTGACGCTGCACGCTCTGCGCCGCACGTTCGGCTCGCTGCTCATCACGTAGGCCGCGACCCGGCCTACGTGATGGCGCAGATGGGCCATACTTCACCGGCGATGACGCTGGGGCTGTATGCGCAGGTGATGAACGTAGCCGAGGCCGACCGGCAGCGGCTGCGGACCCTCGTTCAGGGCGATTATCTGGCAGTAGCTGGCAGTGGCGGCGCCGTTGCAGCCCCGGCGGCCAGGGAGGCGGTAGGCGCAATAAGCAGCACATAGCAGGACATTTGCAGCATCGCGCGGCGGTAGCTCAGTTGGTAGAGCGCAAGCTTCCCAAGCTTGAGGTCGCGGGTTCGACCCCCGTCCGCCGCTTGAAGAAGGGCCTGCAAATCCGGTGCTTTTGACTCTAGGCGGCGTTGCGCTGTTGCTGCTCGATCACGGTTCCGGTGGCTCGTCTGCCAATAACTGCCAATTCGGAGGACGGCGCGTGACCCTCAACACAAACGAGGTGCTGGCCGAGATCGACTCTGTATTCGAGCGATGCGGCGCATCGAAGGATCGACCGACCCCACCAAAGAGGGCGAATCCGCCAGGCTACTTCGGCTCGCCGAACGTCATCGGGAGCGCGAGCGCAATGGTTAGCTCATGCCTCGCGGCGATCGAACGCAACGCGCCACAGCCGTCATACGTGCGTATTGCTCGTGAGATGGCGCGGGAGGGGAGAACCTCGTCGGCTACGGTCGAGAAGCTGCTCGGAGTGCTGCTAAGCGTTCGTCAAGACATCGAGGCGGGCTTCACAAAGAGTCTCGAAGTGCGGGCCCGTGAGAGCGTCTTTGATGACTTCCTTGATATGGCCGAGCACATCCGATCGACGGTTCACTTCGCGCCAGCAGTTGTGCTCGCTGGCAGTGTGCTTGAGGAGCACGCGCGGAAGCTCGCGGAGAAGAATGAAATCGCCTTGGTAGACGAGCGCGGAAAGGCTCGTGCGTTCGAGCAGCTCTGCCACGAGCTGGTGCGCGAGGAAGTCTTTACTGAGCCACAGCGGAAGGTGTTGGCTGGGTGGTATGCGCAAAGAACGGAGGCGGCGCACGGACGGTTTGAGAACGTGATCGCTGACGATGTACCGCGCATTATCGAGGGTGTGCGCGACTTCATCACGAGAGATCCGGCGTAACCGTCGAGGCGCCTCTAGGCCGCTTTGGTCCGCGCGTGGTCAGAATGTGACGCTCGTCTGTCATTGAGTGTCACAACTCCGCCGTCTAGGAGCGCGCGTAGCTGGGCCTTCTCGTCCTCATCGCGGCGCATCGACTGGCGGTAGACCTTGAGCGCGAGCGCCGGGTCGGTGTGGCCCATTTCGTCCATGACGACGCCGGGGTCCTCGCCGAGCGCGTAAAGCAGCGAGCAGAACGTGCGTCTCAGTGAGTGTGGCGTGATCCGTTCCGGCAGCGGCGGAAGATCGTTGGCCGCGAGGTTCTCGCTTGCCAGCGTGACGGCAGCTCTGAGCACGCGAGAGCGGAAGTTGTCCGGGCTCTGCCGTCCACCGTGCGACGTTCCGAACACGTACGCGGCTTGGTCAGCGTCCTGGTGGCGCTCGCGCAGCTCAAGCAGCACGTCGCGCAGCGCGCCACGGACCTTCACGCGCCGCCTGCCGGCGTCCGTCTTGGACTCTCCGACTGTCAGCCAGCCGGCGGCGAGGTCCACGTCTCGCCAGCGCAGTGCGCATAGCTCGCTGATTCGCAGCCCGGCGAACACGAGGACGGCGATCATCGCGCGGCGCTCGACGTGACGACGCCCACAGGGCGCCTTGCGGTCCAGCTCGCCGGCCGCGTCGAGTAGCGCGACGATCTGCCCGGCAGCGTCTAGGTACGACCGCGCAGGCGCCCGTTCGCGCACTCTGCGCGCCTTCCCCTTGGCGGGGTTGCCGTCGATCAACTTGCGTTCGACCGCGCGCTCCAATATCGCCGCGAGCAGAGTCACCGTCATGTTGATCGAGCGAGGCGAGAGGGGGTCATCTTCGGCGAGCTTCGCGGCGACGTAGCGCTCCACGGCGTCGAACGTGATCCGGTTCAGCGGCATCTCTCCGAACCACGGGATCAGGTGGACCTGGAGGCGCCATCGGTAGTCCGCCTGCGTGCCCGCCGTTATGTGGACGCTGTGGCGGGTCCACCATTCCTCCGCGAAGGCATGGAAGGTCGGGATTGGCTCGGGCTCCGGCGGCGCCTGGGCTTCCGTTCGTGGGGTCCAGGCGCCGCGCTCCACGTCGGCGAGGACGTGGCGCAGCTCCCGCTCTGCCTCGCCGGCCGTGACCGTGCCGAGCGACACGTACCGGCGTTTGCCGTAGGCGGTGAATCGCAGCGAGCGGTAGGTGCGTCCGTCGCTGCCTTGGTGCTCGATGACTTTGCCTGTCGCTGGACGCGCCATCAGTCTGTGCTCGATGCGGCGCGGTCGGGCGTGTTCCATAGGCGGGTGTTGCGTCGCCCGGTGCGTAGCGCGCGACGGTTGGCTTGCTCTGCCGGGTCGAGCTTCTTCTCGGCTGGTGTGAGGCGCTCGTCTATGTCTGGTGTGGCGTCGTCGGGCTCGGGCCACTCGCGCAGGCAGTAGATGGCTGAGCCGAGACGCCAGCACTCAAGCCGCAGGCTTGTTGCCATCTCGAAGAACGCATCCGAGCCGGCCGGTGGCTTCGCGTCGAGTAGCCGCCGAGCATCGGTGAGACGGCCGCGCAACTCCAGGCGGAAGCGAGCTATCTCTTGCTCGGCGAGTGTCCGTGCGTTGCGCCACTCCCGGTGCTGGGGGGACTCGGGCAGCTCGACGCTCCCGGCGCGGCGTGCTCGCTTGAGGCGAGCACGCCCCGTGCTTGTGAGGCCCCACACGGTGAACCCGTGGCGGCTGGAGCGCTTGATCGCCCCGGATGCCTCCAGCGCATTGAGCTGCGAGCGAACGCGGCGGGAGCGCCGCGTTATGGCGAGGTGGTCTGTGATCGCCCACACGGGGACGGGGACCGTGGGGATACTTGGCGCACGGTGGCGTGCTGCACGCTCGATCGCGGCCAGCACCAGCGAATCGGGGACTGCATCGGCGGGGGTGCTCATCGTCGGTTCCTCCTGTTGTTGGAGGCTCCGGGAGACGGCTTCAAGCGAGAGAGACGCCCTGGCCGTCTCGGTAGGGTGTCTAGCGCGCCGGGAGTGAAGGCTCCTGGTGCCACGCCCCCGGCCGCTACAACGGCGCGGGGGCACTTGTATGGTCTGTCGAGAGTAGCTCACCTTAGCCTATCTGTAAAGGTCCAGGATGGTTCGACCCACAGACGACTCCGCCGATGCCTACAAGACTCTTGGCCGTGCGCTCCGCGCACTGCGCGATGAGGCAGGTCTTACGCAAGAGCAGCTCGCGGCCCGTGTCGATGCGGGCGCGACCTACATCTCGCAGGTGGAGAACGGCCATCGCGGCATCCGCTGGCACCTGCTGTTGCGCTTCCTGACCGCGCTCGACACCGATCTCCACTTCCTGGCTGACGCCATAGCCGAGGTCGAGAAGCAGGATCGCTCCGCAAAGCGATGACCGCGCTGCGTGGGGTGGGCTCTCGCTGAGCATCACGTCTTCCGGGGTCTGATGGCCAGGATTGAGCCAGGTTCCGGCAGACGATTTGGCAGACGGCGCTTGCTCGCTTCGGCGGTAGCCGCAGATTTGGCTCCAGGAGTTGGGTTTCTGCCGTGTGACTGCTTGCTTGCCAAGCAGACGCTCGCAGCGCGGACCGTCTCCAGGTCGAACCTCAGCCGTGCGCGTGGACCGTCTCCAAGACGACGGGCTCCAAGCTGCTCGGCGTGTTCGTAGACCCACTGTCGCCCGACGTTCAGCTCGCGCGCAACCTCGGCGGCGCTCACGAGGCTAGGTCCGGCCGACACGTCATCGGCGCTCAGCAGTTCCACCACACGTTCGGCGATCGCATCCACCATCAACTGCTCGCGCGCCGTCAGGGCCGACGTGCCGTTGGCAGCGTCGCCGTCTGCTGCGCGGAGCGAGGCCGGAATCACATGGCCTCCTCGTCGCAAGACCAAGGACCCGATGCCTGCCACAGCCGAAGCTGACAGCAGCTCGGGTCAGGCTGTCGGCCACCGCGTACCTCTGAGAGCGTTACAGGGGCGTCTGGGAGCGTTACAAGCGGCTGCTCCTGGGTGCTCGTCCCTGCTAGCGCCTTCTCAAGCGCACGGGCCTTCCGAGCACGGTGGGCGGCGACACGGCAGCGAGTGGTGCAGTGGCGCGTCGTGGCCCTGCGTCCGTCAAGGCTTTCCGTGCACCCCTCGCGCTGACAGACGCGCCCGCTCACGACGCCCGCTCGCGCAGTAGTGGCACTACGACTGCGTTGCCCTCGGTGCTGCTGTTGTCTCCTCCGTCTTCTTCGTCGGAAGCGGGCTTCCGGTCCTGACCGGAAGCTGCCTTCCGATCAGGGAGCCACAGCGGGCAAATTGTGCTCGGCTTCATCCATCCGCCGCGCGTGCGTTCGATAAGCCGACAGTCCTCAAGCTCGGTGAGCCGCGTCCTGACGGTCCTAGTCGAAACCCCAAGACGTTCGCCGAGCGTTTCTTGGGTCGCTGTGCAGACGCCGTCCGGCTCCCAGCAGTAGCTGAGGATCAGGCAATAGAGCCGGAAGGCGCCGTCGCTGGGACGGGGGTCGTGCTCGTGTCTACCTTCCCCGCGAACGAGACCGTTGGGGACGGCGGTGAAGCTGCGCATCACGAGTGCTGCTCCCCCGCCAGCGATGCGCGAGCCGGCGGGTGCGGTGGTGGATCGCCTGCGCCGTCGTCAGGTCCCGCGCGTGTCGCTCCCGCCTGTCGCCGTGAATGGCAGCGCGGGCGCCTCTCACGAGCCCGGAACGCGCGGCATCGGACACGGACGCCTGTGCGAGCTTCCCGGCGCCTTCCGAGCGACGCCATCGCATACCGCCGCCTTGCCTCTGCACGTTCGCGGCCGACTGCCCGCAACCACGGCGGGCGGCTCTCCGGCTCGCTCTCCCAGCGGGTCGGTTTCCCGGCGCACTGGCGCAGCCACTCGCGTCTCTCCTCGTGTATCTCCAAGCGCTGGTCGTCAGGGTCGATGATGCCCGAGCGCGCCGCAGATTCGAGCGCTATCCGCTTGCGCGAATCTTCCATGTCCTCGTGCGTGACAGGCCGACCGTCGCGGACTTCCACGATGTAGCAGCGCTGCTCGTCGCTTAGCCAAGCCTCGAACTTCTTCGTCGGACCCTTCGTCTGCATCACGCCCTGCCTCTGGCTGGGCGCGCAAGTCCCAGCTTTGATTGATCGCGGTAGCCAACGTGCATGTTGCCACCGTGCCCGGAGGGCAAAAAAGAGAGGCCCCGAGCCGGCGTGATGGCCCGAGACCTCCCATAGCTATCGCCGATCGAGGCGAGTGATACGAAGCCGGTTGCGAGTCGGCTGCGTGGATGATCGTTGCAGCTTGAGCGGTCGGCGTTTGCGATTTGCGCATACGCGCCCCCCCGACGCCTATCTACAGAAGGGCCACCGGGCGACTGCCGACGGCCGTAGGACTCCACGCGGCGCGCGCGCATGGAGACAGGCCGTGCTAACGCAGCCCGTCGAGCCACAAACGCCCGAGAACGCGGGCGTTGTCGAACGGCGCTCCGCTGCGCATGGCAAGCCCCGACGTTGGTCCAGTGCATCGCGTTGAACTGAAGACGCCGTGATCCCCATAGGGAGCGCTACGGCGCGCGCAGGGGAGTACGACGGTGCGCCACCGGCCGAGCGCTACTCCGCTTCCCTGGACGCCGCCATGATCTTCCCCGCAAGCCCGCCCCGTGTCTCGGAGCCATACCGGACGCCGTTCACCTTGGCCCCTGGTGCTGGTGGACGGGGATCAGTTGGCCCCGGAATCGCTGCCAGCTCGCGGGCCGCTCGCGCAACCTGTCGCAGCGCCTCGCCGGTCACGAACCGGCCTTCGCTGTGCTCGATCTCGATACGCGTCAGCTCCGTGTCGAGCGCCGCCACAAGCCGCCGACGCAAGCGCTCGACGGCATCGCGTGGCGGCTGATCGACAAGCGGCACGGCTGCCTGCGCCGCCGCCCGTCTGATGCGCTCGCGGCGAGCGATCGAGCGCACGGTGTTCTCGGGCACCTCAAACGGCGCGAGGCGCGCTCCTGCCGGATGCTCAAGCTCACCCGCCGCTGCTAGCTGAACCACTCGCCCCGCAGTCGTGTCCGTCAGCGTGTACGCCGTCGCAATCGCGTCGCGCTGCCAGTGCGTGTATCGAGAGCTGAGCGCAGCCACGCAGAGCAGGTTGCCTGCCGTGACGGACGATTCTCGGCACCAGGGGCAGCTATCGCCGCGCTGGACCGTAGGCGTTGGTCGCAGCCCTGGCGGCGGTCCAGTAGCGGATCAGCCCGAGGATCACAGTAAGCGCGCCAAGGATCACGAGCGCCCACGCGCCGATGCGCAGAAGGTCGTACGCAGTCGGCGAGAGTCCCGACGCTGGCGATCCACCACCGACGCTGACGCCAGCTCTTTCCAGTTGCAGCCGTTGCATGGCTGATAGCGGCGGCGGCGCGTACGCGGCCACGGGCTGGTTGCTGTGCGCCTCGATAAACGCGGCGACTCCAGCGGTGACAGCGAGCGCGCCCCCGTAGACGCGCGAGCCGCCCGCGAGCGGTTTCAGCACCCGCTCTGCCGGTAGCACGGCATTTTCGGGCTTCCGAGTTCTCGCGGTTTGTTGAAGCGTGGTTCGCCGACGTAGTAGTGGCGGTGCGAGTAGGTCACGGTCACGCGCCCGCTCGGTCCTGGGTCGCCCGCGTATGGGCCTGTGGCGACGGTGCTGCTGAATGAGCACCCGAACCGTGACGGGGCGGTGGGCCGGCAGTGCGCCTGTAGGTGCCAGTACGTGGCGGAGCCGAGTTCTTCCGCAATGGCGTGGACGACCGCGTGGGTTGCACCGCTGACGGTTCCCCCGGCAGTGGCCGTCGAGGGGAAGGCCAACAGCGCGAGAACGGCCACGAGCCCGAGTCGTTTCATGCGAACCGCGCGAGGCATCGGAACGGCCATCCTATGCCAGAACTTGTCGATCTGTCTCTTGGCTTCTTGGGCTAGCGGCTTGAAGCTGCCAGGCGGTGAGTCCGCTTGAGCGCTTCGCCGCCAATCTCAAGGAGTTGCGCAAGGAGCGCGGCTGGTCCCAAGAGGATCTGTCGCGGCACACGCAGCTACACACGACCGCGATCTCGAAGATGGAGCGCGCCGACCGCGCACCGCGATTCCCCACGATCGTGAGACTCGCCGAGGCGTTTGAGGTGCCTGCAGGACGCCTCTTTGACGGCATCCCTGAATCAGTCGCGCAAGCGTCGAGCTAGCCCGAGCGCTGGCGGCGTGCGGCAGCCACGGAGTCCCCAACTGCGTGCGGTTCCATCAACGCCGCAGGGGGTGCCGGGGGGTCGTTTTCCTGACGCTGGTGGGACGGCCGCGCATCGCGGGGAGCGATCCGTGGCGCGACCCGCTGCAAATTGGCCGCCCTGCCACAGCCGGCCGCAATCGCGCGTAATCGGCTCGTATTCGCCCGCAGGGGTCAAGCCGGCAGCGTAGGCGAATCCGGAATAATATAGTTGTTTCGCCTCTCTTAATGCACTAACTGCGTCTATGAGTGCTTTTCCGGGTGCGGGCGTGCTAGTCTCCAGCGATGCCCTTCGAGCGCTTCATGCGACAGCGTGCACCTAGAACACCCGATCCTGCCGTGACCATCCAGAAGCGCGGCACGCTATCGCTGAATGCAGCCGCCTACATCGCACTAGGCTCTCCGGAGGCCATCGAGTTGCTTTACGACCGCGAGCAGCGTCGCATAGCCCTTCGCGGTATCGAGGCGTCAGCTGAGTCCGCCTATCCGCTCCGACCAATGGGCACCGGCTCGACGTGGCTGGCGTCCGGGAAAGCCTTCATGAACTATTACGGGATCGACGTAGGCACTGCTCAGCGCTACAACGGCCGTATGGAGGATGACCTTCTGATTGTCGATCTCAAGGAACCCGGAACCGACGTCTCAATCGACCGGGACCGGAAACCACAACCAACTTCGGAGCGCTCGCCCGATGAGGCTGGAAGCGCTCGTACAGACCTAGATAGGACAGGCGCCCTACCGCACTCCAGCGGTCTGGGATTGTCGTCCCCGCCGCCTGCCAGCGGCGGGGACACCCACGGTCCTTGAAGGCGGCGGCGTCAGGGTCGTGGCTCTGGCGTCCGTCGTGATCGGGGTTTCCTGGGTGAGTCTACTACGTAGCGATGCGGAAGGCAACACCTGTCACGCGCTACAATCCGCCCCATGGCAGGAGAGTCCCTCAACGGGTCTACACCAGCCGACGGAGCCTCCGACCCTGACGCTGAGGGTACGGACGCCTACGAGCGCTTTGAGCGCCTGACGCGCCTCTTGGTGACGGTCCCAAAGGAGGATGTGGAGCGCGAGGGCGAGCGCGAGAAGCGCAAGGCCGCTAAGCGCTAGCGTCGCCGATTAGCTCCGCGTAGGTCAGCCTGCGCCCCGCTACGGCTCCCAGAACGGCCGAGAAGCGTCCAAGGTCGGTCAGGTCGCGCTCGTTGTACGTGAACACGCGCTCGTCTACGTAGCGGAACAGATGAGATGGCTCGACGCTTACGTAAGTGCCGTTCAGTCCGCGCTTAAGGAGCGCCCAGAAGTTCTCAATGCCGCTCGTGTGTATGCGGCCTTCAACGTACTTTTCAACGTGGTTGATCGTCTCATGGTCGTAGCGGCCCTCAAGGCCCGTGTAGCCGTTCCATTGGTCGGTGTAGACGGTCGAGCCCGCCTCAACGGCTTTGGCGACCTTCGGCTTGAGCGTGTGGCCCTTCGCGTCAGGGATGACCTCGGCGCGGACCTTCCCGGTGCTGCGCTCGCGCATCCCCAGGACGATCGTCTTGTGGTTGCTCCCGCCTCCGCGCCCGGTGATTCCTTTGCGCTCGCGGGCGTCACGCTTCATAAAGCCGATCTTGCCGCAGTCTCGTCCACTTCTACTTCGCCGGAGAGGACAAATCCCCTCGACTGCATGGCTAGCCGAATCCGCTGGAGCATGAACCAGGCCGACTTCTGTGTGATCCCGAGCGCGCGAGCCAGCTCGTGCGAGCTGATCCCGTTCTTCGTGTTGGCCGCGAGCCACACGGCCGGGAGCCACTTGTTGAGCCCGAGCTTGGAGTCCTCGAAGATCGTCCCAACCTTCACGCTGTACTGCTTCTTGCAGGCTTTGCACTTCCACAGGCGGCGCGTCGTTAGGTAGCTGTATTCAGTGGAGCCGCAGCGCGGACAGAACGGGCCGTTAGGCCAGCGAAGGGTAGCCACGAACTCCGTGCAAACATCGAGATCGGCGAAGTAACGGACCGCCTCTGGAAGCGTCTTCGGTTGCTGTTGCCCACTCACTCAGGTGAGTATAATACGTCACGACCAATTTGTCAAGGGTGAGTCACGTATATCGTTCCGGGCGAATCCTTCAGTATCCATGCAGGATCGCCTTGTCGCCGGCCGCATCCGGGCCTACCTGGCAGACTGGCCCCGATGGCGCTCTCGAAGTGGTCCGTGCGCCTTTCGCTCGACGAAGGGGAAGCTGGGCCGATTAGCTCGGTCCTGGTGTACGCATTGCGAGCAGACCGAACATAACGAGATGGCCGTCGTGGCGGCTCAGATTCACCTTGAGGTCCAGGTCCGGGTCCTTGTTGAAGCGGCCATTGAGGCGGGCTCCGAACGCGCTCTCGCGGTAGTGCTCCAAGGGCGGTGCGCATGGTCGCCTCACGATCGGTTTGTGGCAGCGATCCTGACGGCCCTGTTCGACGTCACGGTCAAGGACTATCCCGGGTGGGGTGACTGGGTGGGGTGACTATATGGCGCATGTGTCCCGTCGAGGGGCGGTCGTGCATCCAGGTCAGACGATCGACGCGGACTCGGCGAGAGCGTCCGTGGAGGCCGTCTCGGGCTTTTGGCTCTGGCTCAACGCGGAGGCCACGGCGAAGCCGTAGCAATTGGCAGCCCTGCCACTACTGCCCGCAATCGCCCGTAATCGGCTCGTATTCGTCCACTGGGATCGAGCCGGCTACGCGGGCGAATCCTCAGTATCCATGCGGGATTCGCCCTGTAGCCGGCCATTTCCGGGGCTGCCTGATAAGGAAGAGGTCCCAGGTTCGAATCCTGGATCGCCCATCTACGAAGTGCCTGCAAATCGTTCTTTTTCACGGGTAGGCGCTCTGTGCTCGGGTGGGCCAGCTGGTCGAGTTTTGGCTCCATCTGCCAATAACTGCCATTTCAGTTGCCGGCGGGGGCGTCGTTACGGACAAGCCGGGCACCTTGATGGACCTGATCGAAGTCGTCTGGCCAGGTGGTCGTCTCGTCGTATCTGGCGTCGGTGAGGTCGGCGCCGGTGAGGTCGGCGCCGGTGAGGTCGGCGCCGGTGAGGTTGGCGCCGGTGAGGTTGGCGTCGGTGAGCTTGGCGTCGGCGAGGTAGGCGCGGGTGAGGTTGGCGTCGGCGAGCTTGGCGTGGGCGAGGTTGGCGTGGGCGAGGTTGGCGCCGGTGAGGTGGGCGTCGGTGAGGTTGGCGTGGGTGAGGTTGGCGTGGGTGAGGTCGGCGTCGGCGAGGTGGGCGTCGGTGAGGTAGGCGTCGGTGAGGTAGGCGTCGGCGAGGTCGGCGTCGGCGAGCTTGGCGTGGGCGAGGTAGGCGCCGGTGAGGTCGGCGCGGGCGAGGTAGGCGTGGGTGAGGTCGGCGCGGGCGAGCTTGGCGTCGGCGAGGTCGGCGTGGGTGAGGTCGGCGCGGGCGAGGTCGGCGTGGGCGAGGTTGGCGCCGGTGAGGTGGGCGTGGGTGAGGTGGGCGTCGGTGAGGTAGGCGCGGGTGAGGTTGGCGTGGGTGAGGTTGGCGTGGGTGAGGTTGGCGTGGGTGAGGTCGGCGTCGGTGAGGTCGGCGCGGGCGAGGTAGGCGCGGGTGAGGTCAGCCGTCTCCAGACTGACGCGCTGGAGGTTCAGTGTCCGTGACCCGTCTTGCTCGGATCTTCTGCGCGCCACCACCGACGCGGCGGCTTGTACGTCGGTGGCGATTTGCGTTCTGCGGTCTCGTGCGTCGTCGTTGGGGGTGTCTGCAGTCATGGCCTGAGGTGCCAGAGCGGGTGAGTGCTGACGTAGGTATGCGGTTAGGACCTCCATGATCGGTGGGTGATCGACGGCTGACTCCCGCGCGATGCGCTCAAGTGCATAGATGCCGCCGAGGCGGACATCAATCTCTTTGTGCCCGAGATGGTCGATTGCGCGAGAGAATCGGTCGGTGATTTGCCCTTGCTGGTTTAGCGCGAAAGTGCGGGCTGTATAGAAAGCGCCGACGACCGCGATCCCGCCCGCCAGGATTGCGAGCAATGCGGTGCGTACCCGTCCTATCTCCGCGGCGCGTTCGCCCGGCGAGAGTCCGTGTGTGGATGCCAGCCACGTCGGAGCCCACTTCACAACCAACGTGATCACGGCGATAAGCACGACCACTGCGACAGCTCCGTAAAGGGTCCGACGCAGCCCCGGAAACTGGAATCTTTCAGACAGGCGCGCTCGCGGAAGCATCACTAGCGCACGCTACCGCCTTCGGATCGAGCACGAACCGCTGAGTCTCGACTCCCGTCTCCTCACCTTCAACGAGCGCTCTAAGCTGCGTCTTCTCACCCTCACCGCGCCTCATTGCCTGCCTGTAGACCCTGAGCGCGAGCGCTGGGTTGGTGTGACCCATTTCGTCCATGACGACGCCGGGGTCCTCTCCGAGCGCGTACAGCAGTGAGCAGAATGTGCGCCTCAGCGAGTGCGGCGTAAGCCGCTCCGGCAGAGGTGGCAGGTCATCCGCCGACAGGTTCTCGCTTGCCCGCGTGACGGCTGCGTGGGTTGCACCGCTGACGGTTCCCCCGGCAGTGGCCGTCGAGGGGAAGGCCAACAGCGCGAGAACGGCCACGAGCCCGAGTCGTTTCATGCGAACCGCGCGAGGCATCGGAACGGCCATCCTATGCCAGAACTTGTCGATCTGTCTCTTGGCTTCTTGGGCTAGCGGCTTGAAGCTGCCAGGCGGTGAGTCCGCTTGAGCGCTTCGCCGCCAATCTCAAGGAGTTGCGCAAGGAGCGCGGCTGGTCCCAAGAGGATCTGTCGCGGCACACGCAGCTACACACGACCGCGATCTCGAAGATGGAGCGCGCCGACCGCGCACCGCGATTCCCCACGATCGTGAGACTCGCCGAGGCGTTTGAGGTGCCTGCAGGACGCCTCTTTGACGGCATCCCTGAATCAGTCGCGCAAGCGTCGAGCTAGCCCGAGCGCTGGCGGCGTGCGGCAGCCACGGAGTCCCCAACTGCGTGCGGTTCCATCAACGCCGCAGGGGGTGCCGGGGGGTCGTTTTCCTGACGCTGGTGGGACGGCCGCGCATCGCGGGGAGCGATCCGTGGCGCGGCCCGCTGCCGAATTGGCAGCCCTGCCACTACTGCCCGTAATCGCCCGTAATCGGCTCGTATTCGTCCACCGGGATCGAGCCCTCGATGCGGGCGAATCCTCAGTATCCATGCGGGATGCGCCCCTGATAGGTCACGATCCGATGACGCTTCCCAAGCTTGAGGTCGCGGGTTCGACCCCCGTCCGCCGCTTGCAGGACCAGAGCGAGATTTGGCTCTGGGGAGCGCTATTTGGGCTCCACGGCTCGGGAAGATGAGGCGGTCAGACGCGAACAATAGCGGGCATATCGGACACGGATCTGCGGTAACGGTGCGGTAACGGTCAGCGTCAAGCCGGGTTCGTTGCACCGCTCTCGAACGCGCGAAGAGCGTCTGCCCAGCCCAACCCGTAGTGCGCTCGTTATGGTCCGTCCCGCACTTCTTTCATCGTCTGCTCGGCTTTGATTGCTTGTACCGTGTCGGCGAGCAGGCGCCTCAACATCTCGTGTACACCCCAGGCGAGGGTTGGCACGCTGACGTGAGCGCGATTGTTCTCGTTCAGCCAAAGCGTGCCTTGGAAGGGCGTCGTGCGTGAGGTGGCGACAGCCTCTATCTGGGCCTTCGTTAACGCGCTCTTGCCATCCTCCCTCGCGCTCGTGCTCGGGTAGTCGAAGGAGCACGCGAACGTCAGCGAACTGCATATCAATCTGCAGTGCGAAGAGTTCCCGAAGCACCGGGTACGGCTCTAGCTCAGGCCACGCTGACGGCTCCATACGAGCAGAATGCTCAACGCGCCGGACGCTAGCCAAGGCGCCTAGGGTGTGTCGAGAGTCGCGCCGCAGGATATCCCCTGCCTCTGTGGCATGCCCCGATACAAAGGGCTCGTCTCCGCTGCTCAACGACGCTCGCGCCCCCGTCTGCGTTCTTACGGTACGAATACGCCATGCATGTTGATTGGCTCGAGGAGGCTGTGTATGAGTTGGCCGACCGCTACAAGGCCGACTGTCTGGTCGGCGATGGTTCGCTGCTGACTGCGGATAGCGCGATCCACAGTCCGGCGAATCTGGAGGCGTTGCTTGGCGTGATCGAGCCGGCGGATCACTCCAAGGGGCATTTCATTCCAAAGCTGATCGGGCAGGTCAGCGGTCTTGGTGACTCGGCGATTCAGCTGGCGGCGGAGATGGTTGGCTTCCAACTCCTGGGTGAGGGCGATACGGGAGGCGCGAAGAAGATCGAGCACGTCGATGCACTGCTGAGCCAGATGAGCACGCCGGTCGCTCTGTCCGAGCCGGTTAGGGATGCGCTGCGCGGTGGCGGGGTCTCCAGCTACTCGGCCGGCAAGAACTACAGGGACGTGTACCTGCGCTTCCTCGTACGCGTCGCGCGGAGAGTAAAGGAGCTTCTCCCGGCCGACCGGGCGGAGCTGCTGAGCGACGCGTGGCGCTTTCGGGATTTCATCCAGCCTGATCGCAACTCCAGCACCGGAATGCAGGCAAACGCGCTACTGCATCTGATGTTCCCCGACACGTTCTCAACCGTTGCCGCCGCGAGCAACCGTGCGGCGCTCCTGCGTATGTTCGCTGAGGCCCCTGGGCTTGTGGATGAGGCGGATGAGGACAGGAAGTTGCTGCGGCTACAGGAGCTGGTCGATGCACAGGTGGGTTACGAGATCAGTTTTTATGACCCGCCGCTTCGAGAGATTTGGGATGGTGACCCTGACGAGCGTGGGCAGGAGTTGATCGAGTGGGCGAGCCGCCTGTACGCGCATTCGTCCTTCGACGAGCAGGAGTACGACTACAAGCTTCCGCTGATCGAAGCGCTGGCGTCGATACCGGAGGCGCTCCCGGATGGGGACTGGCTTGGTTTGCTTCGGGCGGCGCTCACCCGCAACGACAACAACCTCACCGCCTGGCAGCTGAACGCGAAGTTCCTGGACTGGTGCGCCGCAAACCCTGATGAAGCCGTAGCGGCGTTGGAGAGCCTGTGGGGAGACGACGCGGAGGAGGCGCTTGCCGGGTTTGTCGATGGCGTTCCCGACGAGGTCGCCGGCGGCGTTGGCGGGCGGCTGTCACTGGCTTCCTACCTCCTGCTTGCCGTCGATCCGCAGCACACTCCGCCGTTTCGTTGGAATGCGTACGAGAAGCTCCTAGTGATCCTTGACCGACAGCCGGTGCCTGCGACGGACCTGGAGGATGAGCGGTCTCACGCAGAGCGGGTGTGGGAGGACTGGACCACGACCATTGAGGAGATCCAGCTGCGCATGCTCACGCGTGGGTTCGCGCTGCGTGGCGCACTCGACGCACAGGGTTTGGCCTACTGGATCGTCAGCTCCGACCCTCCAAGTGATTGGGATGAAGCCTCACGTCTCGCGTTTGCGCGGTTCCGCAGCGGCAACGACGCGGCGCCCGCGCCAACAACGGTCGAGGGGGGTGCCGCCGCGGTGCGGACGCTTCGGCCAGTGACGCCGGAGCTCGCCGACGCGCTCCATCTGCCGCTGCTGTGGCTTCAGGAAACCGTGGAGTTGCTCGCTGAGAAGCGGCAGCTGATCTTCTACGGACCTCCCGGCACCGGCAAGACCTACATCGCCAAACATCTGGCACGCCATATCGCCGACGACGAGGCGGTGCGCCTGATCCAGCTACACCCCTCATACACCTACGAGGACTTCTTCGAGGGATACCGGCCGCTCAGCACCGAGGGGGAGCTGAGCTACACGCTAGCCAGAGGACCGCTGCGGCTCCTCGCCGACCAGGCACGCCAGAACCCGGATGTCCCGCATGTGTTGATTGTCGATGAGATCAACCGCGGCAACATCGCCAAGGTATTCGGCGAGTTGTACTTTCTGCTCGAGTACCGCGAGGAGGCTATCTCCCTGCAGTACTCGCCCGCCGAGCGGTTCTCGCTCCCGGGCAATCTCTACGTGATCGGCACGATGAATAAGGCGGATCGCTCGATCGCGCTGGTCGACAGCGCGCTGCGGCGACGGTTCTACTTCCAGGCACTGATGCCAACGAGGCCCCCGGTGAACGATGTTCTGCGGGGCTGGCTGGCCCGCTACGGATTCGACCCCGAACCTGCCGACTTGCTCGATGAGCTCAACAGCCTGATAGAGGACGAGGAGTTCGCAATCGGGCCGTCCTACCTGATGACCGACGGCGGTCAGCCGCCAAGGCTCGAGCACATATGGGAGCGCGGCATCCTGCCGCTGCTTGAGGAGCACTACTTCGGCACCCAACGCGACGTACGCGGTGAGTTCGGTCTCGCTGCGCTGCGCGATCGACTCGCTGCCAACGCCGAGGACGGAGATGAGACCGTCGATGCTCCTGAGAACGATCAGAGCCTGGGAGACTGAGCTGGTCAGCCTCCCCGCGGAGGTCGCCCTTGCAGTGGCATACAGCGGACTGGTTCGCGTCGAGCTTGAGCACCCGCCAGACAGATGGCGTCTGGCAGCCGACTCACGCGTCGGGATCGTAATGGGCGAGAACTGGGAGATTCGCGTCATTCCGCGTCTTGCGGTCCCGAAGTTGATCTTCCTACTGGGGTATGCCAGCGATCCCAATGGGTGGCGCGAGCTTACGGCGCCGATGGCCCGCGAGGATGAGCTGTTCCGGGCGGTCGCGTCGGGGTTCGCAACGCACGCATGGCGCGCGATCGAGACCGGCGTCCTGCGTGGCTATCTGAACACCGACGAGAGCGCCGCAGTGATCCGTGGCCGAGTTCGGATCAGCGACCAGCTCGCGCGGCGCCCGGGTCTGCTGCTGCCGGTCGAGATCCGCTACGACGACTACTCGACCGACATCCCCGAGAATCGGCTGCTTGCCGCCGCGAGCACGCTGCTGCTCGGCTTGCCGCGCCTGCCCGAACTGACGCGGGCGCAACTGCGACGCGTGCGCGGCACGCTAGGCCATGTCGGCTCACCGGAGAGCCACGAGGCTCCTCCAATCACGCGCTTGAACCGCCGCTACGCTTCAGCGCTGAAGCTCGCGGAGCTGATCCTCAAGCGAATGTCCGTCGGCACCGAGCGCGGGCGGATCATGTCGACTGCGTTCGTGTTTGACATGAATAAGGTGTTCGAGGACTTCCTCTCAGTAGCGTTGACCGATGCGCTGCGCCCATACGGCGGACGCACCGAGCTGCAACTCACCGGTCACTACCTCGATACCGAGCGTCGACTGCCGGTGCGCCCAGACATCACCTGGTGGAAGGGTCGAAAGATCGCTGCGGTAATCGACGCCAAGTACAAGCCCGTCGTCGACAGCCTTCCAAACGCGGATGCTCACCAGATGCTCGCCTACTGCCAGGCATTCCGGCTGAACCACGGCAGTCTGGTCTACGCGAAGGGTCAAGCCCGCGAGCAGATCCACACCCTTCCCAACGGCATCAGCCTACGCGTCGCCGCCGTGGACGTCGAGCGCGATCCCGCCGAGCTACTGAGCCAAGTCCACAACCTCGCAGCATCGATCGCGCGGACTGATACCTGATCTCACGACCGGCATCAAACCGCCGATCTAAACGCCGGCAACCCCAGACCGACCGAAGGGCGCGCAAACTCCGGCGATCGAGGCAGCGGCGGTGTTGGCCGATCGTCATGCTCCGGGCATGGACGTCGTGTTCCATGGCCTGTTCGCCTTCAAATATGGGTCTGTGTGCGAGCTGCGGATATTCGAGGACGCCGGTCGCCGTTTGGTAGTCGCGACGGAACTTGACGACAACCCTGGGACGAGCGCGATCAACGCGGTCGAGGCTCTCGCGCGCGATGTAGCACGAGACTTTGGGCCGATGGCGACCACGCTGATCGTGCACGCACCGGCCGGGGAGGGGGAGACGTGCTCGCCGATCTGGTCCGAAGCAGCGATCAGCGACGCTGGGGTGGCCTGGAACAGAACGTCGCGTGAGCAGATTCAAGAGATCGTTGGAGTGGCTCTGCCTGAGCCCGTGATGGAGGAGTGCACAATGATTTTCGCGGGGGGCGAGGGGCATCCGCTGCTCGGACTGATCCAGGCCGACGACGACTATTTGCCGCTTGGCGCTCGGTTGACAGTTGTCCCGGTCGCGCTACTTCCGTGGCCGCACAATCCCTCGCGATGTTCCCACCACACCCGCTTCGACCAACTGAGCGAGTTCTATCCGCCAGCGTGCTGGACCAAGGGGGTGGCTGGAGCCCACTTCTTCCTTACGCTGACGGGCCAGGACTTCAGTGCATGTTCCTATCACGAGCCAGACTGGAGTCGCGTTGCCGAAGCCAGCGTTGAGGTTCTCGAGGCGCTACCGTACGAGGCCGAGCTTGAGGAGGCGCTAGCTGCTGCATCTGGCCGGATCGAAAAGTCACTCGAGGCCGACGCGCTGAGAAGCGTGTTCGCCGATCCGATCGTTTGGTCGCCAGGATCGGACATGGCCACGAACGGCCAACATCGAGCGTGTGCGTTGAAGGCATCAGGCGCTTCGCTGTGCGTCATCGATACGAACGGCGAGCCTGTCTCGGTCGACGTGATCGGCGATCCGAAGGCTCGTGCTCGCGCAGATCTCGCGTCCTTCTGGGCGACCCAGACCTTTCAGCCAGACAACTATCGGTAGAAGGAGTTCGCCACCGGGTTGGACGTAGAATCCGCAGGTCTCCGGCGCGCGAGCAACGCGGCTGCAAATGCGGGTTGCGAAAGCGGGGCTCGGCGTGACTATCTGAGGCTGCTGTAGGATGCCGCAGATTGGAACGGTACTAGGTAGGGCATCTGATTTGGGGCTAACGGAGGGCACAAACGTGATCAAGAGAAGCACGCCGCACATCACTAGTTACCTGCGGACACTCGTGCTTGTCGTTGCGCTCGTTCTTGTAGCGGGAGTGGGCACGGCAGTCGCGGCTGCCAGCACCGTCCGTGTCTACGTACCCCACGTGAAGGTCAACGTGTCGTACAGGATCACCGTCAAGGGCTTGGCCGTCGGAAGGAAGCACCTCTACCTGTTCGTCGAGACCGGCAAGTGTGGAGCGAGCCCGGCCGCGGAGTTCGCTCGCTCAGGACCGACAGGAACAGCGTCCGGGTATTACGTGCCAACCGCCAACGGCCGGTTTACAGTGCCTATGGACTTTCGTACCAGTGTTCGTATCTCCGACCACGTATGCGCTTACCTGACGAACTCCTCTGCCCCGGAGAACAGTAACAAGGGGGTCGTGGCCCATGCGTTCAAGACGTACAAGGTCGTACGTCCGACCGAGGCGCGGGGCGCGTCTGTTAACGCGAGAGCTGCTCTCGCGGCGGAGCGACCGCCTGTGTGCTTTCAAGTCTTTCCCGATGCGCACAGCACCACGATTGGGCGTACGACCTGGTACAACCGGCAGCGGAGCGTCCAGTACGTAGTATGCGACGGTTTCAGTCGAGACCCAAGCGCGGACTTCACCACAGACGGCATAGCATGTGGGCTCGCCGCGATCGCAATCGGACAAGCCAGCGCTGATCTAGGCGCTTTTGTTGATGGAGCGTGCTCCGGAGTGGCTCTAGCTGCTGCTCCCAAGGTCGCTGAGACTTATCTTGAGATAGCGTGCAGCTGGGCAGCGGATCTCCTTGAGGAGACACCCGCGAAGCTCCTCGGGATTGGGTGCGTTCTCGCTCCTCACCTCGGTAACGCCCTGGGCGGTTTACTCGAGTCCCAACACGAGCTTGACGTTGCTAGAGACATCATGCTTCGCGGCAAGTGCCTCAAGTACTCTCCGACCCACTTCGGCAGTCCCTGGCTTGCAGTTGACTGCGCCAGCAGTGACGCTGGTTTCTCGACCCTTCCGCGCGTTGACAATCGACCGGTACCCGGCGGTGGACCCCCTACAGGCAGTGGGCCTGCGCAGGGTGGGAACCCGAACTCGACTGGCGGATCACCGTCGTTGCCGCCGCATGAGTTCTTCGTGATGAATGCGTCCGGCGGTGTCTATTGGCGCTCCGCGCCGAACTGGAATACGCCTGAAGCAGTTGCGGGAAACGGGTTCTATCCGGGCACGATCATTTTGGTGAGCTGCTATCAGAGCGGCGCGGCGAACGTTCCAGGGTCCGCGGACGGCATGTGGGAGCAGGCTAACTGGGTTGCTGGCCCCGGGGCCGGCCACGGATGGATCGACGATCATTTCATCGCGAACGGCTCCGCCATCAACCAGCCATCGCCGGGCATTCCACCTTGCTCGTCATCTCCACCGCCCACGCCCGGCACTCCACCGCCTCCGCTCGGCGCTCTCAGCGCATCTAACAACAACGGCCAGATGGCGGTTCAGGTTACCGGTTTCCCTACGGGCACTACCTATTTCTTCTGCCACGCTGGTAATCCCTCGGAATACCCCACCGGCGGGACCGTAACCGCACACGGCTCAGTCAACATCACCTCGCCAAACGAGAGCTGGGCTTCCGGCCTATGCTCCGGTGGTCACAGCACCAACATGTGGATCGGCATGCAGGGCACCGACGGGCACGACTACTACTCCAACCAAGTCGTCATGGACGTCCCGGCATCCCCCGGCGCTTCCGTCTCGATCTCGAGCAACAACGGCCAGATGGCGGTTCAGGTTACAGGCTTCCCTACGGGCACTACCTATTTCTTCTGCCACGCTGGCAATCCCTCGGAATACCCCACCGGCGGGACCGTAACCGCACACGGCTCAGTCAACATCACCTCGCCAAACGAGAGCTGGGCTTCCGGCCTATGCTCCGGCGGACACAACACCAACATGTGGATCGGATTCCAAGGCACCGACGGCCACGACTACTACTCCAACCAGGTCGTGATGGAAGTCGCAGCCTCCCCAGGCGCGGAAGCTTCAGTCTTTGGCAGCAACGGGCAAATGTCGCTACAGCTCTCCAACTTCCCGCAAGGCACGAACTACTACTTCTGCCATCAAGGAGCCCCGTCTCAGTATCCCACCGGCGGCAGCATCATCGGTCATGGCCAACTCAACGTAACATCGCCCAACGGCGCCTACGGCCCGCTGTGCTCAGGCTCAGGGAACGCGTGGATCGGCGTACAGGGCGCCGATGGCCATGACTACTACAGCAACCAGATCACGCTGTGAGGCGCGGTTACGACCCGCGTGAGCGTCCTCTACGGCCCGCGAACCAGGATCGGAGCGTACGGCGTCTAGGCGTTTTGTTGTGGCCGGTCTTGATGGCGTGGTCTTGCTCGGTGGTGCGCCTTTGTAGGAGGGCGGCGCGTGCTGCACGCCACTCGACGTCGGCGGGTCGTGGCTCGCGTTGGCGGAGTTCCTCGATGGCGAATGCGTAGTGGTTGTTGAGCATTTGTAGGCTGGTGCCGCACTCTCTCGCGACGGTGTGCGGGTCCTCAGAGCGCAGCCGCAGTGAGATGCCGCCTCGGCGTAGGGCGTAGGGGGTTGCGCCGAGAATGAGGGCGAGCTCTTGGCGCTCGGCGGCTTTCTGGACCGCGGGCGCGAAGCACCGCCGTCGCCATCTCCTCGCTTGCTCTTCGCCGACGTGACAGGCGCCAGTCTCAGGCTCCTGAACGCCGCGACGCGGGCCGGTGAGATTCCCCGGGATGATGAAGTCGATGTCGCGGGCCGGGTGCCCCCAGGCTTGTAGTGCGGCTCGCCACTGCATGAGATCCTCGTGGAGGATGCTGGGTATCGCGGTGCGACGGTGCGTGCTGTTCGCGGTCTTGCCCCATTCCTCGATATGCCCGTTGGTGAGGACCTCCGTCACCCACGCGACCGCGCCGATCAGTGACGTCCAGCGCAGAGCCCAGACCTCTTGGTTACGGGCAGCGAGCCCGTATTGCAGGCTCACGATCGTCGCGTCGCGATGCGCGAGTATCGGATCTCGCTGCTCGACGCGAGCGAGCATCTGCTCTCGGATTGCCTCGACGGCCCGCGGTGAGAGCGCCCAGCTCGCCAGCGGCCGACGACGAGCGGCGGGAGCGTAGCCCGTGCCCTCCCAGCGGGCCGAGCGCCGTCGATTAGTCGTGCGCTCGTTCGCTAGAAGACAGCCGTTGGTCTGGATCTCTGGGATCGCGTCTGAGCGTGCGGCCCAGGTCAACGCTGCTGACATGACGACCCACGCGCGCCGGCGGGCGGACAGCGCTACCTCAGCGTGGCGCATCGCTTCGCGCCACGCCCTGGGTGTCTGGGGCTCGTTGAAGCGCACTGCCGGAACCGCTGCGACATCCAGCGCGTGGGGAGGAGATGCCATCCGGCCGCCCGCGCCGGTTGTGTTGGCGAGGATGTGGCGGTCGGCCGCCGAGCGGTAGGCCTTGAAGGTCTTGGGTGCCAGTCCGCCTTGGAGGCGCGGGTGGGCGTCCAGCTCGAAGTAGAGCTCGATCACCTCCGCGATCGTGCGTGCTTCCGCATCGTTGGCCTCTTTCGCGTCGAGATCCAGCAGGAACCGGCGCAAGCTGTCCCTGCCCCTGCGCTCCGCAGTCACGTAGTCGTGCATCCACGCGTCGGCATGCTCGACCGTCGGGAAGGCGCGGCTGCGCTCCCTTTTGTCGTGATCGTAGAAGCCGACCGTGTAGGACTTCCGGCCGTTCTTGGCGACGTACGGCCAGACCGATCGCTTCCGCCACGGCCTAGCCATCCGCTGCGTCTTCTGGCGAGAAGCGGACTCCGGCGAAAGCTCCCATCCCGATCTCATTCGACCGGCACAGGTCCCAGCGCATCCGTAGTCGGCCCACCAACGTCGCCGAAACCTCCCCGGTGTCCTTGCGGGGATCGCCAAACAGAGCCCCGCCGAAGAAGAATGGATTTGCAGGCATTTCGCTTTGGAGGACCCCAAGCTCCCAAAAAAGCTTGAGGTCGCGGGTTCGACCCCCGTCCGCTGCTTGTCGGGCCAGAGCCACGCAGATGCGGCTGGCGTAGGCGAGGCGATCGACGTGTCATGCTGCAAAATACCCCGAAAGCGGGCTATGTTGCAGCATTGTGCTGCAAGAGATACTGCACAACATGTCAGTTTTAGTATGTTTTGCAGTATGGCTCGTCCGCTCCAACGTCTATTTGATGTCGCCGAGGACCAGTGGGGTCTGTGCACGCGTCAGCAGGCGCAGCAGGCCGGCGTGGGCGCGAGCTCGCTCGCGCGCCTCACCCGCGATGGGCTGCTCGAACGTGTCGCGCACGGCGTCTACAGGATCCGTGGGGCTGCCGAGCCAGACCATCTCGCACTGAGGGCGGCGTGGCTTCAGCTCGAGCCCGACATGCCGGCATGGGTGCGTGTGCGCTCGCCCGATGTGGCGCTCGTCTCGCACGCCTCGGCCGCGTCGCTGTACGGGGTCGGCGATCTACGGGCCGACGTGCACGAGTTCACGATCCCCGTGCGACGCCAGACCCGTCGATCTGATGTACGCCTGCACCGCGGCGTCGTGCCCGACGGACAACGGCTCCTGCTGCACGGCCTTCCAACTACCCGCGCTGGCCTGATGATCGCCGACCTGCTCGACGATCACATCGAGCCAGAGAGCGTTGCTCAGATCACGGCAGAGGTCCTCCAGCGGGCGCTCGACCCCCCGAGTTCGATAGCCGAGTGCATAGCCCCATCAGCGGGTCGCTACGGGTTTCGCCGGGGTGATGGCGTGGCACTGCTCGACCATCTCCTCACGATGGCCGGGTACTCGAATCAGCCCGAGATGGTCGCGATGGCCAGAGGCAATGAGCGCTAACCCTTACCGCGATCCGCGTGCCATGCGCAACGCCATCGCTGATCGACTGCGGCCGATCGCGCGCGAGCGCGGCATCCAACTCAGCAGCCTGCAGCGCCAGTTCGCCTACGACCGGCTCCTGTGCCGCGTCTTCCGCGACGAACCCGACCGATGGGTGCTCAAGGGCGCGACCGCGATGCTCGCCAGACTCGGAGCGGACGCCCGCCATACGCGCGATATCGATTTGCTCAGTCGCACCGGCGACCTCGACGAGTCAGAGTGGGCACTACGCGGCGCCGCTGCGCTTGACCTGGGGGACTACTTCACCTTCACGCTCAACCCTGGCCGACGCATCGCGCAGGGAGTCGGAGCGGTTCGCGTGGATGTCGTCGCCTTCTTGGGGCTCGATCAGTTCGCGAGCTTCCATGTTGACCTCGTTGCCGACCTACTGATGACCGGCGTCCCGGACGCCGTCTCGCCATTGGTGCCACTTGAGCTACCCGGACTCGTAGTGACGAGCTACAGCGCGTATCCGCTTGTGGATCATGTGGCCGACAAGGTGTGCGCTCTGCTCGAGACTCATGAGCGTGCCAGCGGGTTGAGGCAGCCGAGCACCCGCTTCCGAGACCTGGCAGATCTGGCGATCTTCGCCCACACAATCTCAGTCGGTGCCGCCGAGCTTGGTGTGGCGCTGAAATCCGAGGCCAAAAGGCGCGGCCTCACTTTGCTTGACAGTCTCGCGGCGCCCGCCGGAGGCGACTGGCCGAGCGGCTACGAGCGCGTCGCGCGTGACGCGCCGCAGTTGAAGGAGCGCGACCTCGTGAGCGCCGTCGAGATCGTCGGGCGGTTCATCGATCCGGTGCTCTCAGAGATCGCACAGGGCCAGTGGAATCCCCGTGAGCTGCGCTGGCACGATGCCCTGACAGGTGCGACAGTGTCTTGAGTGGTCAGTATCTGCGTGACTGCCCCGCCTACATCATCTCCTCATCGCGCGGGCGTCTCCCGAACGCAAGAGGATAGCCGCGGTTCTCGCAGAGTTGGAGGCCGCAGGGTGAGCGCTTGGTATGCCGTCGCGCAGGGATGGTGCTCCGCCGGGCCGAGCGTGCCGTAGCAGACGTAAAGATCCATTTTTTGGAATCCAATTCGGCAGTATGGTCCTGCGGGTCCGGTTGGTGTCGTTCGCTGGCTTGGTGTGCTATCCCCGGTAGCTATGGGGATACGTGAGGATGGTTCTGGAGATCGACAGCTAGGAATTGATCGGGAGCAGAAGATTCTCGATCTGGAGCAGGTCATCTCCGACGCACATCAGATGCGCCTTGATCGTGAACAGCTGCTCGTTGATGATGCGCAGTGTGCGCTTGATTCCTCTCCGCGGGTGATGCGTGAGTGCATCGACGTCGATCTCGCTCGGCGACAGTCCGAGCTTTCTCGCCGCCAGGACACGAATGATGAGCACCAAGGCCAGGTTGATGACGGCGTAATCGCGCTTTGCGGGCGCCAGAATGTGCTTGACGAGCGACAGTCCATGCTGGACAGGGACGCTGCGCGACGATCTACGGCTTGGGCGGTGCGGCGTGATGCCTCCGCCAGGCGCGAAGCGGCCGGGGCTCAGCGTCGTGCGTTCGCTCGGGAGCGCTTCGCTGTCTCAGCGCGGCGTCATTCCGACGGTCAAGCCAGCAGCTCTTGAGGGCGAGCGGACCACGGTCTTGGGGCAGGGTGCCGTGGTCTGGTTTGAGGTGTTTGTACCCGGGATAGTGACCGCGAAGCCCAGCAAACATGGGCAAGAACCCCGAAAACCCGGGGGATCGCGTGCAACGTTTCGCCCGGTTTCGCGAGGTTCTGGCGGTCGGACGTTTGCAGAGCGCAGCGCACGCAGTCGCGCGAGGCATCCGGCCAGCAGACGGTGTCCGCCACTCGACTCTCTGGCGGCCTGGTGTCGGCCACGCGGCTGTCTGCACGCGCAATCCGTCGCCACGTCATCGGGAGCGGAGGCTTTCACCGAGCGCTGGTTACTCACCCTGCCCCTGGGAATCGTGCGCTCGCTGCCCCAAGCAGTGATACCCGCTCAGGGGATGTTCCGCCCTCGGCGATGAGCCATGCGTGTCCTGCCCGCCGTGCGGTGATGTCGTGGCTTGCGTAGCTTCGGGCAGCTGGCGCTGCTGCGAACGGGGCTTCGCCGCTGAAATCCGCGACTGCGAGTCCAGCCGGGAAGCCGAGGTTGCCGAGACCTTGGCCTTCGAACAGCCCGGGATATCGTGGGTCGCGGCGCACTGCGGGCAGCGGTGCCGCGGGTTGAGCCGGCGCGTTGGCGTTGACCAGCATCGCGAGGGCAATCTGGGCAGTTCCGAACCGGTACGTCGCATTCGCGCATGCCAAGAAGGCCCCCGTCTGATGACGCGACCATGGTTGTGCTTGAGCAGCTGTCTGCGACAGCAGTCGGAGAGAGCGACGCGGGCGCGTCGTAATCTGGCAACGTGTGCGTGCTCGTGGGTCGCTTGGGGCTGAGGACGCCTGCAGCCGCTGCACGGCTGGTTGGTTTGGGACCGGGATCTGCCGCCTCGATGCGTCGAGGTAGGTGACGCTTCTACGTTCGTCGGGTGACTTGTGCGGCAGGTGCGTGGGCGAGAAATACGCGCGTGTACCTAGCGGCAGGTCAGGTTCAGTGATAGTCCTAATGAGGCTGCCTTCCGGCAGTCGTACATACGCGACATCACGACTTACGACGCCCAGCGTGTACGCGTGGCGGCGGTTTGCGAATTCTTCGCCGCCCGCGATGAGAGGCCCTTCTCCTTCGACCGGGCCGCATCCGTACACGGTGGTGCGCGTTGACGATCCTTCTGCGAACACCGCGACTGTGCACCAGCCGGCCCAGCCGGCGGTCATCATCGGAAAGACCTGGATCGTGTATTTGCTGGCGCGTCCGTTCGGTCCTTGGGCTAGGTTCCCGACTAGGGGCTTCGAGTCGCCGGCGTACAGTACGGCTGCGGCCCCGGCAGCACACAGCAGCGCTGCGGCCAGGCTCCCGAGCAGGACTGCTCGTTTGCGCGGTCGCGAGCCTCTCTGCTGCGATGCTTCCTGAGCTTCAGCGGCCTGTACGAGTGCATCATGCAGTTGGGGCAGTCTCATCTTCGCTCCTCTTCTAGACGGTCTCGCATTGCGCGAATACCGCGGCTAACGCGCTTTCTGACGACGCTCTCTGAACACTGCAGCCGGCTGGCGAGCACGTGGTAGTCCTCCTCATGTACGACTCGCCCTTCGATGGCGAGCCGCTGCGCGGCCGGCAAGCTCTTCAACGCGTCGGTGGCCTGCTGGCCCGCAAGCTCGTTGATCCGTGTGATCGTTGCATCGTCTAGGTCGATCGGCTCGACGCTGAGCATGCGTCGTACACGGTCTGCCGTGCGTCCTGCCCGTAGGCTCTCGTTGAGCACGTTGCGTGCGATGCCTGTCAGCCAACCCCGTGGCTCGCCGCGATGCGGATTGAAACTACGACGATGCTGGAGGGCTCTGGCAAACGTCTCCGCAGTAAGGTCGGCCACGACGTCGGCGGAGGCTCCGGCGCGCAGGAAGGTCCTCAGAACGTAGTCCTCGTGTCGCTCGTAGAAACGTCCGAAGTCGGCCGGGCTGCCTCGCAGAAGCCGGATGTCCTCCCTTGCCTCGCTCGATGCCCCAGTGTTCAGCGCCATCATCCTGTCCTTGTAGATCGCCCCGTTCTTGTGACGCTCGGCGAGCTGGTCGGCGGGCTGCGGAGATCATCCGTGAGACGGCCTGACGAACTCGAAAGCCGGGTCAGTCCCATCTAACTGGCTGTTGGCCCGCAGGTCGCTCAACGAGGGACGGCGCCTGTCCGCGGAGCGCTCAGGCCGGCCTTCGTCTGACCGCCGCTCCAGGCGCAGCCACTCGACGCGCTATCGGCGAACCGTCGTCACGCTGAAGGGGTGGAGATGCGTTCGACGTAGGAGCAGAGCGCATCACGGCCGTGCTCGATCACCTCATGGTCGGCGTGAGGCCGATCGCGGAACGCAAGATCGAGAACGCGGTCCCCGAGCTCGACGAGCAGGACGAAGGCGCTCTCGCTCACGCTCGGGTCGACCAGGCCGGAGGCCGCCAGCGTCGATCGCGCGCGGAGCGCGAGAGCGCGGTTACGCCTGTGCACCTCGGCGACCACCGTCGGGGAGACCCGTCCGCCGAACCAGAGTCGCACGAAGCTCGGATGCTTCTCGTAGTAGGCGACGTGCAGCTCGAGCTCGCGGCTGACGAAGTCGCGGATCGAGGCGATCTCCCACGTCGCCTCGGTTGCTTCGGCGTGCCGATCGAGCTCGGCGAGCTGCGCGCTCAGCAGCCGGTCGAAGATCTCCTCGCGGTCGGCGAAGAAGCGGTAGAGCGAGGGAGCGGACACGCCCGCCCGCTCGGCGATCGCCCGAGTGGTGACGGCGTCCAGGCCCTCTGCTTCGATCAGCTCGGCGGCGGCCTCGAGGATGCGCCCGACGGTCTCGCGGCTGCGGACCTGAACGGGTTCCCTGCGTTGGCGGGTCGTGTTGCTCACGCGCTTGGGTGCGATCGTCTCACCTGCCCCCGACGATGAGCTTGACAAGGGGCGCACCTCACCGTACTGTAACACGAATCGCATTTGTGTATTAGAGAGGTGAGGGCGAGGGAACCGTGAGCAACGAACCAAATCTGCATGGCAAGGTCGCAGTTGTCACCGGCGGCGGCTCGGGCATCGGTCGCGCGACGGCGCTGCTGCTCGCCCGCCACGGCGCCAAGGTCCACGTCGCAGATCTGAGGGCCGACACCGCCGAGGAGGTCGTTCGGGCGATCGAGGCTGCAGGCGGGAGTGCGGTTGCACACGCCCTGGATGTCTCCGATCCCGATGCGGTGGAGGCGTTGGCCGGGAGCGTGTTTGCCGAGGAGGGCCACGTCGACATCCTTCACAACAACGCCGGCATCGGTCACGGAGGGAACATCGAGGCGACCACGTTCGAGGACTGGCAGCGGGTCATCGGGGTCAACCTGCTCGGCGTCGCCTACGGCGTCCAGGCGTTCATCCCGCGGATGCTGAAACAGGGCCGTCCGGCCTCGGTGGTGAACACGGCATCGATGGCGGGCCTCGTGCCCACCGCCAAGATGGCCCCCTACTGCGCGTCGAAGTTCGGCGTGGTCGGCCTCAGCGAGTCGCTCAACGCCGAGCTCTCCAAGCGGGGTATTCACGTCAGCGCGATCTGCCCGGGCATCATCGACACCCCGATCGTCTCCACAGGGATCGTGCGCGGGGAGATCGCCGACATCCAGGGACGGGCATCGAGCTACTACGCCAAGCACGGCGCATCCCCCGACGAGGTCGCGCAGGCGATCCTCGCGACCATCGCCAGGCCCAGGCTCGTCGTCCCGGTGCCCCGCCGCCATGTCACCGTGCCCTACCTGCTGCACCGCATCTCACCGCGGCTCGTCCAGCCGCTCGCACGGAGCTTCGAACGCATCGTCACGCGCGGCTGACGGGAGGAGATCGATCATGAACGACCAGGTCGCGATCATCACCGGAGCGGCCAGCGGCGTCGGGCGGCACTTCGCCACCGAGCTGCGGCGGCGACGTCCCCAGATGCGCCTCGTCCTGGTGGACGTAGACGGCGAGCGGCTCGCGGAGTCCTTCCAGCCCGCTGAGCACGTCGTGCTCGAGGCGTTCGACATCCGCTCCGTGGAGGAATGGCAGCGCGTGGTCGACGAGACGATCGGGCGTTTCGGGGCAGTCGACTACCTCTGCAACATCGCTGGCATAGACCGCTCGGCCATGTTCATCGATCAGCCGCTGGGGAACATCGACGCCCTCGTCGACATCAATCTCAAGGGCTCGCTCTACGGGATGCGGATCGTAGCCGGGCACATGGCCGCCCGCGGGTCGGGACACATCATCAACATGGCCTCGCTGGCGGGGGTCACGCCGACGCCCGGCACCTCGATCTACTCGGCCACGAAGTTCGGCCTGCGGGCCGTCTCCATCGCGGCGGCGGTCGAGCTGCGCTCCCGCGGCGTGTACGTGACAGTCATCTGCCCGGACCTCATCAACACCGCGCTGCTCGACCAGCACCTCGACAACCAGGACGCCGAGGCTGTCGCGCTGATCTTCTCTGGATCTCGGGCTCTGACAGCCGATGAGGTCAGTGAGGCGATCTTCCGCGCGATGCGCGACCGACCGCTTGAGATCGACCTGCCCTTCAGCCGCGGGCTCCTGTCGAAGCTCAGCAGCGCTGTCCCCGGGGTGCTGCTGATGCTGTACGAGCCGCTGAAGCGCAGGGGCATCAGGCAGCTCGAGCGCGCCCGCCGCGAGCGGGGGCGCGCGTGAGCGCTGCTCCCTCGACCCCGATCAACCAGGTGTGCATAGTCGCGCGGAACGCGCACCGCACCGCGCGCTGGTACACCCACGGCCTGGGGATGCTGCCCGCCGGGTGCAACGTCTTCTTCGGCAGGCTCACCGAGCGCGTCCAGGCGGTTCCAAGCCCGCTGCTTCTGGCGTGCTGGGCGCTCGACCGCCAGGGCTTCTTCCAGGTCGAGGTCTTTCAATACCGCACCCCGCGCTCACGACCGCTGCGCGCCGACTGGCGCCCGGCGGACTGGGGGTACTCGATGGTGGGCGTGCACGTAGGGGACTTCGACGCCACACTCGACCGGCTCGCTGGGCTCGGCTCGCTGCCATACACCCGGCCGGACGGTCCTCCCGGTGACCGCCGCGTCTGCATCCCGGACCCGGACGGAAACCTCGTCGAGCTGCTGGAGCGCGATCCGCTCGAGAGCGTCGCCCCAGCGCTCGAGCGCCCGGATCTGGGGGCCGCGGTGCGCGTGGTCACGGTCTCGGTGCCCGACGTGGAGGCGTTCTGCGACCGGGCCGAGCGCGGCCTGGGGCTCGTGAGCGAGGATCTCGAGCTCCACGCCCCCGGGCACGACCGGCTCTGGGGCCTTGAGGGCACTCAGCGCCGCTCCGCGGCGTTGCGCGGCGGCGGCGTCGCGCTCGAGGTCGTGCAGTACGAGCATCCCGAGGGCCGGCGCTGGCCGGACGGCTACCGGCTCTCGGACCTCGGTTACATGAACGTCGCGGTCGGGTTCCGCGACACCGGCGAGTTCGACCACAGGCTCACAACCGCCCGGGCTGCCGGCTGGAGACCTCACGGCAGGGCGCTGGAGGCTGGGGTCTTCAAGGTCGTGTATCTCGACGATGCCGACGGCTTTGACGTCGAGATGCTCTGCCCGCGGCGTTGGGCGGACAGGCTGACCGGGTTCTCGCCGAGGAAGGCCCCCGGGCAGCGCACGGTCCTCCGGCCGCGCCAGCGGATCCCTCGCGCGCTCGCCGGACAGGCGAGGGCGCGGTACCACCAATCCGAGAAGAACGGGAGACCCTCATGACCGAGATCACCGGAGGCGAGCTGTTCGCTCGCGCGTTGCGGGCGGAGGGGATCGAGTTTCTCTTCGGGCTCCCCTCACCGGAGTCCGACCCCCTGCTTCTCGAATTGCCGGAGCACGGCATCCGGCTGGTGCCGGTTCGCCACGAGGCGGCGGCCGTCCACATGGCCGAAGGCCTCTACAAGACAACCGGCAAGGTCGCCGCCGTGCTCGGCAACCCCGGCCCGGGGTCGGCCAACCTGCTGCCCGGCGTGCTCACCGCCCTGCACGAGGGCGTGCCGGTGTTGGTGATCACCTCGCAGCACCGGCTGGGCATCGTCTATCCCTCCTCGCCCGCCACCTTCCAGGGCCAGGACCAGCTCGACCTGTTCCGCCCCGCCGTCAAGTGGGGCGGCCCGGTCTTTGAATGGGGCCGGATCCCGGAGGTTCTGCGCCTCGCCTTTCGTGAGATGTGGAATGGACGCCCCGGGCCCGTCCACGTCGAGCTGCCCGCCCCGATCCTGTATGCCACCGGGGACGACGAGGGCACGCCGATCTTGCCCCCCACCGCCTACCGGGGCATCGGGCCACAGGCCTCTCAGGCGCAGGTGGCCGAGGCAGCGCAGATGCTCGCAACAGCCGAGCGACCGGTCGTGATCTCGGGCAGCGGCGTCGACCGCGCGGGCGCGAACGACGCGCTGCTCGAGATCGTCGAGCTGCTCGGTTGCCCGGTGCTGACGACGATGGCGGGTCGCGCGACGGTGCGGTCCGATCATCCGAACTACGTCTTCGGGTTCGGGCCGGCCGGCGACCAGGTGCGCCGCGAGGCCGATGTGCTGCTCGTCGTCGGCTCGCGCGTGGGAAACCTCGACGTTCCGTATGACCAGTACTGGGGCGATCCTTCCGGGCAGCACCTGATTCAGGTCGACATCGACCCGCGCCACCTTGGCGTCACCCGCCCGCTCAGCCTCGGTATCCTCGCCGATGCCCGGGCCGCCCTCGAGGGGATCGCCGGCCAGCTGCGCACGATGGCTCGGCCGCAGCGCGACGGGAGCAGCCTGGCGCGCTACCTGGCGCTCGACCAGGAGGTCCGGATGTCGCAGGCCGGACCGATCCTCGAGTGGCAGGGACCGGGCATCCATCCCGCACACGCCGTCGGGGCGATCGGGGCCGTCTTCGGCCCCGACGCGATCTACACCGTCGACGGCGGTAACACATCGCTCTGGGCCTACTCGGTCCTTCCGCCGACCCGCCCGCGCTCCTACCACTCGATCCTCGAGCTGGGCATGCTCGGCACGGGCATCCCGTCGGCGATCGGCGCCAAGCTCGGCGCGCCCGATCGCGAGGTCGTCTGCATCACCGGCGACGGCGCGGCGGGATTCAACATCATGGAGATGCAGTCCGCGGCTCGCGAGAACGTCGCGCTCACGACGATCGTCTTCGCCGAGGGCTCCTGGACGATGGAGGAGCCCAACGAGCTCGCGCTGTATGGCAAGACCTTCGGGACTTCACAGGGCGAGATCCGCTGGGACCTCGTAGCCCGGGGTCTCGGCTGCCACAGCGAGTACGTGGACCGCATCGAGGATCTTGAACCGGCGCTGCGCCGTGCCCAGGCGCATGACGGCCCCAGCCTCATCTGCCTGCGCACCGACCACGATGCGAACCTCGCCGTCCCCGAGGACATGATGGCCCGCTTCTTCGAGGTCTACTCGGGGCCGGTGCCGGTCGAGCAGCCTTAGCCTACTCAAGCGCTCAGGCTGACACCGCGTGTCCGGCCGGCTCGTGGCAAGCAGCGGGAGGGCGAGTGCAAGTAGTTCCTCCGGATCAGATCAGGGAAGACCCCCGATGGATGGGCCACCGCAGGCGCCTATCTTCGGGCGATGTCCGTCCTCGAAGCAGCTCTCCGGCCTCGACTCGAGACGCGCGGCGCCGCGCCGCGCCGCGGGCGCTCTGCGCCGGGCTGGACCTGGTCGGAGTCGGCGCGCGTGGCTAGGCCGGTGGTGTGTGTCTTGGGAGCAGGCACCGTGGGGCTCGAGGGCCTGCTGGCGGCCCGCGCTGCACTCGGCGCCGGCGTCGAGCTGCGTCTGATCGCGCCGGATCGCGAGTTCCGCCATCGCCCGATGAGCGCCGCTTCGCTGTTCCGTCCCGCCCCCGAGCGCGGCGTCTCGATCGCCGAGATCGCGGGCCACGCTGGCGCCGACAGGGTGGTCGACAGCGCGGTCGCCGTCTACGAGGCCGAGCGGCAGGTGCTCACACGCGACGGCGACACCGTCGACTTCGACTTCCTGCTGCTGGCCCTGGGCGCACGATCGCGGCGGGCGTTGCGCCAGGGACACCTGTGGCGGCGCGGCGGCGATCCGAGCTTCCTCGACCAGATCATCTCGGGGATCCTCGCCGGCGAGGTTCGAAGCGTTGCCGTGGCGGCTCCCCGCGGCGCCCGCTGGCCGGTGCCCGCCTACGAGCTCGCTCTCGTGCTGGCCTGGACGGGGGCCGGGACCGAGGCGCGCGTCACGCTCATCACCGCCGAGGAGCATCCCCTCGCTGCGCTCGGGGCGGAGGCCACCGATTTGGTCGCTCGCGAGCTCGATGCCGCCGGTGTCACGGTCATCAGCGGGGTCGAGCCGATCGACGAGTCTCGGGACGATCCCGATCCAGCCGAGCCCGTGCGCCTGGTCCTGGCGCCGGCCGATCCCACCGAGATGCCTCCCGGCGGCGGCTCGACGGTCGGGTTCGACCGGTTGATCTCCCTGCCGACCGTCGACGGTCCGTTCCTCGCCGGAGTCAAGACCGATGCCGCCGGCTTCATCGAGGTCGACGAGGGCCTGAAGGTCTGCGCCAGCGAGCGTGTCTGGGCAGCCGGTGGCTGCATCGCGGCCGCACTCGAGCTCAGCGCGCTCGGGGCCCTGCAGGCAGACGCTGCGATCGGCGCGATCGCGGCCGCGATCACGGGGACCGAGGGGGACGGCGCCGCGTGGTCGTCCGCTGCACCCGAGCTCACGGGGATGCTGCTCAGCGACCAGCGCGAGCAATGGCTTTGCGAGAACCCCGCGGGGACGCCTCAGCCCTCGACGCGCTGCCTATGGTGGCCACCGGGAAGAGCCGTGGGACGGATGCTCGCCCAGCAGATCGCCGCCTGGGATCCCTCCGTGCACCAGGCGCTCCCCGATCACACCACCGGGCTACCGATCCACGCACCCGTGGCGTTGGGCTGCAGCGAGCCCACCGTGGGCGCCGGCACGGAGGTCACCGCGGTGGACCGAACGGCGAGGCTGCGGGACATCGAACAGCGACAGCTGATGGCGATCACACGCCGGGAGCACGCCGCCGACGCCGAGCTCCGAGCTCTGGACGCCCGGCTCCAAACGCTGAAGGCCCACCAGAAGGCGGTCATCGGCGAGCTTCGACAGCACGGCTATCTGACGCACCGCGCGTGACGCGCGCGCCACGGCGGATCGCGCTGCGCCACGGCCCGCGGCGCAGTGCGATCCGTGGCGCCGGGCAAGCTAGCCCCCCTCGGCGAGGAAGCGCCTGGCCTGGGGCGAGGGTTTGCGCTCCTCCGGCACCGGGAGACCGGCTACGAGCTCGTCGACCGTCACCCCGAGACCCTGGGCGAGGATCACCAGGGTCGTCAACCGCGGCTCCACGTGACCCTGCTCGATTTTGCCGATCTCGGTGCGGTGCAGCCTCGTGACGCTCGAGAGCCGCTCCTGCGAGAAGCCGGGCGCCTTGGCGGCACGCAGCCGCCGCACGTTCTCGGCGAAGCCCTCCAGGTATCCGGCGAGCTCCGCCTTGTAGGCGTCCATCGTGCTCATCGCTGCACTCTCTCGGCTGCCAGAGCAAAAAGCGACCGATGTCCATCTGCCAGCCTTATGACTGACCGACGCCCGTCTGCCAGCCTGATGACTGGCAGACGCCTATCCGTGAGGATCGATGGTGCGCTCCAGTCCATACGAACGTATGTTCGCACAAAACGACCCGCGCGTGGGCTCTCCTGCGCGTAAGCTGTGCCGCTCCCCGTGCTCGGGCGAGCGGTCCGGGGAAGATGCGTCCCACGGTCTCCACGTGCGGGGGCGCCAGATCCAAAAAAACACGGAAAGGCGCAGATGACCACGGTCCGAGAGGCGACGTTCGATCTGTTCCGCCAGCGCGGGATGACCACGATCTTCGGCAACCCCGGCTCGACCGAGCTGCCGATGCTCGGTCCGCTCCCAGATGACTTCCGCTACGTGCTGGGCCTGCAGGAGGCGGTTGCCGTGGGAATGGCCGACGGCTTTGCCCAGGCGAGCGGGAACGTCGCCCACGTCAACCTGCACACCGCTCCCGGCGTCGGCAACGGCGTCGGAGCGATCTTCGGCGCGCGGGCGAACAAGGCGCCGCTGCTCGTCACCGCGGGCCAGCAGGCGCGCTCGCTGATCACGATGCAGGCGAACCTGACGAACCGCGACGCGGTGGAGGTGCCGAAGCCCTACGTCAAGTGGAGTCACGAGCCGCCGCGCGCCGCCGACGTGCCCTACGCGATCGCGCAGGCGATCCACCACGCGAGCCTTCCGCCGGCCGGCCCGGCCTTCGTCTCGATCCCGATGGACGACTGGCTGGTGGAGATCGAGCCGGTCGACTTCTCGACCCAGATCACGCGTACGGTGGGCGGCCGCGCCCAGCCCTCGTCCGAGCAGGTCGCCGTGCTGGCCGAGCGCCTGCGCTCTGCGCGCAATCCGGTGTTCGTGGCCGGCCCGGACATCGATGCCTCGGGCGGCTGGGATGCCGCCGTCGAGCTCGTCGAGAGCCAGCGGCTGCCCGTCTGGGCCTCGCCCCCGACCGGCGGCAACCGCATCGGCTTCCCCGAGTCCCATCCGGCCTTCCAGGGCATGCTCCCGCCGGCCGTCGGGCCGCTCGGCGAGACCCTCTCCGGTCACGATCTCGTGCTCGTGGCCGGCTCGTCGATCTTTCCCTACTACCCCAACATCCCCGGCGACTTCCTCGCCGACGGGACGAGCCTGATCGCGATCACGAGCGATCCCGACGAGGCCGCGCGGGCCCCGATGGGAGACGCGATCGTCGCTGACGTCGCGCTCACGCTGCGCGCGCTGGTGGACGCGCTCCCGGGGCCGGCCGAGCGCGAGGCGCCTCCTGCGCGGGTCGAGCTCGATCAGCCCGCGGCCGGCGATGAGCTCACCGGCGGGGAAGTGCACGCGACCCTGGCCGAGCTCTTCCCCGAGGACGGGATCGTCGTGCTCGAGTCTCCGTCGAGCACGGTGGCGCTGCGCAACCAGCTGCGCCTGTCGCGTCCCGGCTCCTACTACTTCAGTGCCAGTGGCGGGCTCGGATTCGGGCTTTCGGCCGCGCTCGGGGTGCAGCTCGCCCAGCCGCAGCGCCAGGTCGTGTGCGTGCTCGGCGAGGGCTCGGCGCAGTATGCGATCACCGCCTTCTGGACGGCCGCGGCCTACGAGATCCCCGTCAAGTTCCTGGTTCTGCGCAACAACGAGTACTCGATCCTGAAGTGGTTCGCCTCGCTCGAGAACGTGACCGGCGCGCCGGCTCTGGACCTGCCCCGCCTCGACGTGGCGGCGACGGCGCGCAGCTACAACGTCCCGGCGACGAGCGTCGCCGGGCGCGAGGAGCTCCACGGCGCCCTCGCCGACGCCCTCGCGCAGGATGGCCCGCGACTCGTGCAGGTCGACGTCGCCGCCGGGATGGCGCTCGCTTGAGCAGGCGCACGCCACTGCTCGCACCGGACACGCGCCGCATCGGGCGCCCGTCGGGCCCGCCGGCGCGAGACCGCGCGCCCGACGAGCTCGCCGCCGGAACGCCCGAGCCGTTGCGGGGCGATCTGATCTCGCTGCTCGGCCCCGAGCGGGTGCTCAGCCGGGCGATCGACCTGATCGCCTACGCATCCGACGCGAGTCCCTACCGGCGGTTGCCGGCGGTCGTGGTCATGGCTCACGACGCCGCCGACGTGGGCAAGGTGCTCGACTACGCGCGGCGCAGCGCCGTCCCGGTCAACTTCCGCGGCGGCGGGACGAGCCTCAACGGACAGGCCCAGACCGACGGGATCATGATCGACGTCCGGCGCTGGTTCTCCGGCGTGAAGGTCGAGGAGGGTGGCGCGCGGGCGCGGCTTGCGCCCGGGACCCTGCTGGGGCTGGCCAACAGGCTGCTCGAGCGCCACGGATACAAGCTCGGCCCCGACCCGGCCAGCAAAGACATCGCCACGGTCGGCGGGGTGATCGCCAACAACTCCGGCGGCATGCGCTGCGGGGTGAGCTGGGACCCCTACTCGACGGTCGAGTCGATGACGCTGGTACTCGCCTCCGGAACGGTCATCGACACGGCGGCGGCGGACGGCGAGGCGCGCTTCGCCGCGGCCGAGCCCGAGCTGGCGGCCGGCCTGCTCGCGCTACGGGAGGAGCTGCTGGCGGACGGGGAGCTGGCGGAGCGGGTGAGGCGCAAGTACGAGATCAAGAACGTCACCGGCTACAGGCTGTGCGCGCTGCTCGACGCCGACACGCCGCTGGAGATCTTCCGCCGGCTCGTCGTCGGATCGGAGGGCACGCTCGCGTTCATCGCCGAGGCGGTCATGCGCACGCGTCCCGAGCCGGTGCACACCACCCTGGCTTGGGCGCATTTCCCGGACATCGACAGCGCGGCCGAGGTCGTGCCGGCGCTGGTCGCGGCGGGCGCCCGCGCGACCGAGCTGATGGTCGCCCCGGCGCTGATAGCAGCCGCCTGGAGCCTGCCGGGCACGCCCGAGCACTGGCGCGAGCTGCCGCCCGGGTCGGCCGCTCTGATCGTCGAGCTCGGAGGCGCCGACGAGCACGAGCTCGATGCGAGCGAGGCCGCCGCCGAAGCGGCCCTGGCAGGGCACGAGCTGATCGCACCCGCGACCTTCACGCGCGAGGCCGAGGAGATCGAGATGGCATGGAGGGTGCGCGAGGGCCTCTTCGGGCTGGTGGGACGGCTGCGGATGCCGGGGAGCGCGCTGATCATCGAGGACGTCTGCGTGCGCCCTGAGCGGATCGCCGAGTGCGCTCGCGACCTGCAGGCGCTGCTCGGCAAGCACGCCTTCCTGGTGGGGGTCGCCGGGCACGCCTCGGCTGGGAACCTGCACTTCCAGCTGACGCCCGACTTCGCCAAGGCCGAGGATGTGGAGCGCTACGAGGCCTTCATGGAGGAGCTGGTCGAGCTGATCGTCGGAAAGTACGACGGCTCGTTGAAGGCCGAGCACGGGACCGGCGTGAACATGGCCCCCTACGTGGAGCGCGAGTGGGGGGCGAAGGCCACGGCGATGATGTGGCGCATCAAGGAGCTGGCCGACCGCGACGGGGTGCTCAACCCCGGAGTGGTGCTCAACCGCGACGCCGGCATCCACCTCAAGCACCTGAAGACCGAGCCCGAGATCGAGGAGGGCGCCACGCACTGCGTCGAGTGCGGGTTCTGCGAGCCGGTCTGCCCGAGCCGCAACGCCACCACCACCCCTCGCCAGCGAATCGTGATCAGGCGCGAGATGGCGCGCCAGACGGAGGGCTCGCCGGTCTATGAGGCGCTGTTGTCCGACTACGAGCACGACGCCCTGCAGACGTGCGCGGCCGACGGAAGCTGCCTGGGCGCCTGTCCGGTGGCGATCGACACCGGTGAGCTGATGAAGGAGCTCCGCCGGCGCGAGCGCAGCGAGCGCGAGGAAGCGGTGGCGCTCGCCGTGGCCAGGCGCTACGCGCTCGTCGAGCGCGCGGCGCGCGTCGGGCTCGCCGGAGCCCGCGCGGTCGGGGAGGCGCTCGGAGCGGACACGCCGGCCCGGGTCTCGGAGCTGATCAGACGGCGCGTGAGTAGCGAGCTCGTGCCCACGCTCCCTGCGAGCATGCCCTCCGCCGCGCCCGCTCGCCTGCCGGCCACGGCGCACGCGGGGGCCGCAGCCGTCTATCTGCCGGCATGCCTCAACCGCATCTTCGGCAACCCGCCCGGGCGCGAGCGCGAGCTCTCGCTTCCCGCGGCGCTCGTCGCGGTCTCCGAGCGGGCAGGCCTGCCCGTCTGGATCCCCGCCGATGTCGCCGGACACTGCTGCGCCACGCCCTGGAGCTCGAAGGGCTACCGCGGCGGGCAGGATCACATGGCGGGCAAGACCGCGGCGGCGCTGTGGCGCTGGAGCGACGGCGGGCGCCTGCCCGTGGTGATCGACGCGAGCTCCTGTGCGCAGGGACTGATCGAGGACGTCGGACCCCGCCTGCGCGAGGCAGAGCGCGAGCGCTTCGAGCAGATCGAGATCCTCGACTCGATCGCCTGGGTGCACGACCGGCTGCTGGGGGGGCTGCAGGTGGAGAGCAAGGTCGCTTCGGCGGCGGTCCACCCGACCTGCGCGGCATCCCAGATGGGACTGTCTGGGAAGCTCGAGGCGATCGCGCGCGAGCTCGCCGAGGAGGTCCTCGTCCCGGCCGCGAGCGGTTGCTGCGGGATGGCGGGCGATCGCGGGCTGCTGCACCCCGAGCTTCCGGCCTCGGCGTTGCGCGATGTCGCGATCGAGCTCGCCCAGCACGACATCGAGGAGCACCTGTGCAGCAATCGCACCTGTGAGATCGGACTGCAGCTCCTCACGGGCGCTCCCTATGGCTCCTTCGTGCTGCTGCTCGAGCGCCTGACGCGGCCCGGGCCGGTGCCGGGCTGAGGCGTCAGCCGCGGCGGTGGCGCCCGGCGGGCGCTGGACGCGGGCAGGGCACCTTGGCGGACGCGCTCGTGTGAGTGCCGTCGAGGAAGCCGACGGCGGCGGTGAAGGGCCAGCCCCCCCGCGGACAGCTCGAGGGCAGGCGCACGCCCCGCGGGCGATAGGCGACGCTGCGGCCGCGTTCGCGGCGGTAGTAGATGAGATGTTCGGGCCCGATCGCCGCATGCAGGCTCACCACGGAGACGTAGGGCGCTTCGGGGAGGCTCGCGATCAACGGCGGTTCGATCGCCACGCTCCCGCCGAACGGCGCGTGTGCGTCGAGCAGCAGCGCGGGCAGCGCGAGATGGGCCACGATCGGGCTCGATCCCTCGACGTAGAACGTCAGCGCGAAGCGTTCGTCCTTGGTTTCCGCGCGCACGATCGCAACGCGTGCGCTCTCGCGCACGACCGACTGGCCGACCGGGATCTCGACCGTGGCGCTGCCCGTGCCCATGTGGGCGTCCGAGCGGCAGCCGGCGGGTCCGCGCAGCTGCAACGTCGTGGGTGTGCAGGCGTCCAGCCCGAGGCCGCTGACGACGATGCCGACATCGCCGGGGTAGCGCAGCGTGACTGCGGTGAGCGGAGAGGGCACCCCGCCGCCCGGCGAGGTGATCGCGAAGTCGAACCCGATCGTGGTCTGCTCGTCGAGGCGGTCCGGCTTGAGGCTCGCGTGGAGCCGAAGCGACTCCCTGGCCTGGGCCGGCGCCGCCAGGGTGGCGGCGCCGAGCGCCGCCAACAGTGCGATGCGGGCGCCCCTCATCTCAGTAGAGGAGCGTGCCGGTGGTCTGGACTGTCATGTCGTAGGTGTTGCGGTTGAGGATCCCGTAGAAGCCGCCGCGGCCGTGCGCGTGGGCGTAGCGGCCGGTGCCGCCCGTCGCCACCAGCCAGCCGCCGAAGCTCTGATACAGCCCCGACCCGTGCACGGCCGCGCGGGCGTGCCCGTTGATCGAGCCACCGTGCACGTAGATCGTGAAGTTGGCGGTCAAGGTCGCCGTGATGTTGCAGTTGGCGCGCATCGCGCCCGGAAAGGTCCCCAATGCGGAGCCTTCCTCGTACAGCCACGATCCCGAGCTGCGATTTTCGTTGTAGCGCAGGTGCGCTGTGTCGGCCGTGCTCACCGAGCGGGCCGCACGCGCCCGCGGTGGAGCCCCCGCGCCGGCTGTGGGCGCCGTCCAGGCAAGCACGCCCGCGACCGCGAGCAGCGCGCTCAGGAGTGTTGCGACGGTCCCTCCACCGCCGCTCGATTTGACGATTGCCCTCAACATTGGCGCCTTGCTGTCCAGCACACGGAAGCGTTCGGCGGGATGATACCTGCCGCCGGTGGCCGCTCTCGCCGCTGGAGGAGGCGCAGGAGGGGCGGGCCCTCGGGGTCATCTGCCGCCGAATCGGCGCCTGCGTGCGCCGAACTCGGCCAGCGCCCGTTCCAGGTGGGCGCGGCTGAAATCGGGCCACAGCTCGTCGCTGAACACGAGCTCCGAATAGGCGGACTGCCACAGCAGGAAGTTCGACAGGCGCCGCTCGCCCCCCGTGCGGATGATCAGGTCCGGGTCGTGCATGTCGGGCGCATAGAGGCAGCTGCGGAAAGCCTCCTCGGTGTCTCCGTGCAGCTGCTTGGCCGCGTCGATGATCTCGGCGCGCCCGCCGTAGTTGAACGCCACGTAGAGGGTGATGAGCTCGTTCGCGGCGGTCAGCGCTTCGGCCCGCTCCATCTCCGCCAGCAGCTCCGCCCCTGCGCCCGCACGGCGCCCGATGAAGCGCATGCGCACGTTGTGTCGATTGAGCTCAGGCGCCTCGCGGGCGATCCGGCGGGCCAGCATCGAGATCAGGCCGTGCACCTCCGCGGGCGGGCGCGACCAGTTCTCGGTCGAGAACGAGTACACGGTCAGCTGCTCGATTCCGAGCTCGACCGCGTCACGCAGCCGCGCCTTGAGCGTGTCGGCGCCGGCGTCGTGACCGGCGTTGACCGACAGGCGGCGCGTGTGCGCCCAGCGGCCGTTGCCGTCGGTGATGATCGCCACGTAGCGCGCGATCCCCACGATCGAGCCGTCCCACAGCGCGGGGGCGCTCATGGCCCGAGCCCCGCCGGGGCCGTCGAATCCCGGCGCCCGAGACCACGCAGGCGCTTGGCGGCACGCCACGCGTGCATCACCGCGAGCGTCGGGACGATCAGCGGCCGCAGATGGGCGGTCGTCCGCCTGGTCGCGGTGCGGGCGAAGGCGCTCTTGGCGGTGGGGGCGGAGGTGTAGTAGGCGACGATCCCCACGATCGTCATCACGTGGTGCGGACCGTTGGGCACGCACCGCGCCCGCGCGACGGCGTCGTGGACCACACGCTCCAGGCGCTCCCGCAGGACCTCGGGGTCCTCGTAGAGGCGTACATATCCCGGGTGTCCGGCCGCAGCGTCGCGGTCGTAGTCGATGAGGCTGTCCAGCACGGTGGGGAGCACCGAGATCGAGAGGTATGCACGGTCGAGTTCGGCGGCCTGAGCGCGGGTCGTGCGGCGGTCGGCGGCGGCGACGATCAGGGCGTGCGCCCCGAGCACCGAGGAGGCGGCGCCGGCCAGGAACTCACGCCACTCGAGCGTCGTGCCCACGGCCTGTGCCGTCGCCCAGCGCTCGAGCTGCTCGGGCTCGGCGAGCGAGCTCGAGTGGATGCGCAGCTGCGCCTCGCCGCTGCGCGCCGCCGCGCGCACCAGCAGGTCGGACAGCCTCGCCGCCGCGGGCAGTCCGGCGAGCGCGAAGCGCACCGTGGAGACCAGCTCGTCGAGATATCCGCTCGTGTCGGAGCTGGGATGGTTGCGAAAGTACTCGCCCCTGCGCTGGGTCGTCACGGAGACGGCGTCGGTGAACGCCCCGAACAGGCGCTCGCCGGCTCCCGGGCACTCGTGCGCGGGAGCCTCGGTCAGGCCGTCGAGATAGTCGAAGATGATCTCCAGGGCCACGATCGCCTTGACGACTCGCCGGCGGTGGACGGGGGGCGCGAGCGTCGCGAGCGTCGCCGCCACCTCCGCGTTGAAGCCCTCCTCCGCGAGCTTCTCCAGAGCGAGGCCGCGCAGGGCCGGGTCTGGGATCGCGTGGGCTCGTCGATTCCAGTGGGCCAGCTGTTCGCGCACGATCGGGGCCACGCTCGACCAGTACCGCGCATTGGCACGCACGAGGGCGACGGCGGCGTGCGCCGAGAGGCCCGCCTCCAGGAGCCCGGAGGCGGCTGGGACGCGCGGTGTGCGCAGCACCCAAGGGGGTGGGAGTGGCGTCGCGGCGAGCGTCGGCGGCCTACTCATCGAGTGCGAGCGTGGGGGAGACCCGCGATGCCGACCAACCGGGGACGGCGGCGATGAGCAGCACGATCACGATCACAACCGCCAGGATCTCGAACGGGCGTCCGCTCGCCGCGAGGCTCGCGACAGGGAATCCCGTGACGTGCTCGAGGTACCCGTCGATGACCACCTGGCCATAGATGCCGGCTATCGCTCCGGAGATGCATCCGGCGCTCAGCATCAGGAGCGCTTCGATCATGAGGATGCGGCGCAGGCGTGGAGCGCGCACGCCGGAGAGTCGCAGCGCGGCGAACGAAGGACGGCGCTGCCAGACGCTCGAGCCCAGCGCGGCCGCCATCGCGAGGATCGCGGCCACCACGAGCAGGGTCGAGATCTCGCCGAGTCGGCTGAGGCCGGCGCTCGTCAGCGTGTCGATCCGCATTTCGCGTGTGTGGGCGCTCGATACCTCGAGCCCGCTGTCAGGACCCAGGGCTCGAGCGATAGCCGATCGCGCCCGTGTGAGGCTCGTGCCGGGGAGCAGCTCCACCCCCAGCGCGGTCGGTTCTCGTGTTTCCCACAAGCGGCTGTAGTCGCCGGTGCCCATGAAGATCACCCCTGGGCTCCACGCGAGATTCGTGGTGGTGGCGGCGAGGCGGAAGCGCGCCTGGCCGGATGGCGTCGGAAGCGTGAGCGCACCGCCCGGCTTGACGTGGTGCTGTTCGGCGATCTGCTCGGAGACGGCGATCCATCCGCCTTCGCCGAGCCGCGTGACCGCGGAGGGCCAGCCTCCGTGGATCGTCTGGCTGCGCAGCACGCTGCTGTTCGCGCCCGCTGGACGGGCGATGAGCCACGTTCGCCTGTCACCGAATTCGAGAAAGCCGCCCTGGAAGGCGCGGACGTGGGCGACGCCCGGAACCGCGGCGATCCGTCTTGCATAGTCGTCGGCGGCGAAGGTGACAGTGGCCTGGTTGTCTTCCGGGTTGGCGACCCACAGCTGCGCGTCCGCCGCGTAGCTGTGTGCGAAACCGTCGATACCACGAAGCAGGTCATCTCGAGAGCCGCCCAGCGCGATTCCGCCGAAGATAGCGACGGCGCCGGTCGCCGCAAGCGCGAGCGAGCGCAGCGTCGCCGCCTTCAGCGAGGTGAGCGAGACCTGCAGGCTGGTCAGCATCTGGTAGTGACCTGCCACCCACGCACCTGCCCGCAGGATGCCGGCGAACACCAATGGAACCGCGAGAACAGTGGCCAGCGCGAGGACTCCGCTGGCCATCAGCGCAAGCGACGGGCGCGAGGCGTAGAGCACGCTCGTCAGCGCCAGCAGGCCGAGGGCGGCGAGGCCCAGGCGCCGCTGGGTTCGCCCGCTGAGAGTGTTTCCAGGCGAGCCGTCTTCGAAGTACACGGCGTCCATCGCGCGTCCGCTGCGCATGTCGAGCAGCGGCACGGCCGAGGCGAGGAACGTGGCGAGGATGCCGCCGAGCAGCGAGAGCAGCAGCGGCGTGGTGCCGATGATCGTGTTCGTGCCGAGCGTGAACGCCTCGGCGAGGTACCCCGAGGACTGGTGGAAGACGCCCAGCGACAGCGCATAGCCGCCCAGCAGACCGACGAGCGAAGCGGTGATCCCGAGGCAGAGGGCCTGGAAGACGACGATCTGGACGATCGCGATCCGCTTGGTGCCGATCAGGCGCAGCTCGGCGATCGCCTGCCTGCGCTCGGGCACCGTGAGGAGCATGGCGTTGAATGCGAACAGGAACCCGAGCAGCGCGCTGATCGCGGCGAAGAAGCCGCTGGCCTGGTCACTCGGCCTGAGCGCCTGGTCCAGCAGGGCGATGTCGGCATCCGCTGGCGCCACCGTCAAACGTCCGCCGGCGACCCGCTCGAGCGCTGCGCGCACCTGCGCCTCGCGCCCGGGACGCGTCTTGACCAGTATGCGTGTGAGCCGCCCGCGCAGGCCCGCCAGGCGCTGGAGGCGCGCGAGCGGAATGATCGCGACCCGCGCCTGGGAGAGGGCGCCAGCCGCTTCCGGGCCGAGCACCGCCGCCACCTTCAGCCGGTGGGCGGTGCCGCGCAGCTCCAGAGAGACCGTGGCGTTGCCCGAGGCGCTCGTCCCGAGCTCGGTTGCCGCGGTCCTGCTGAGCGCGATCGACCCGTTCGAGAACACCGCGATCGGAAGCGTGTGCGCGAGCCCGTTCAGCAGTCCGAAGCTGAGGTTCGTGCCGGCCACGTTGATGGTCTCCCGCCGGCCGTGCGAGCCTGTGATCGTGGCGGTCTGTTCGAGCAGGGGCGCAGCCTGTGCGACGCCGGGCAGGTGCTTGACCTCGCTGAGCAGCCGCTCCTCCAGGCCGGCCGAGTCGCGCGCGCGAAGCTGCAGGCTGGCGGGCCCGGCGACCGCGTGAACCACTTCCCGGGCCGATCCGGCGACGCTGCCGTTGGCGATCAGCGCAGCGAACACGAGCGCCACGCCGCTCGCCACGCCGAGGCCGGCGAGCAGCTCCTGCACGCCGTGGACCCGCAGGCGTCGACGGTAGAGGTAGGCCAGGGCGTAGGGACGCAGCAGACCCCTCGCGCCGAGAGGCCTGGAGCGCGCTGACGGGCTCACGCCTGCGCGGGCGGGGAGTGCGGATCGAGCGTGAGCCGGGCGTCTCCGCGGTCATCGCGGTGAGTCTCGACGAGCCTTCCATCGCGTAGGGTCAGGCGCCGGTCGGCGATCGCCGCGGCCTCGGCGTCGTGGGTCACCAGCACCACGGCCGCGCGACGTTCGTGGGCGATCGAGCGCAGCAGCTCGACGATCGCCTCGCTCCCAGCGCTGTCGAGGTTTCCAGTCGGCTCGTCGGCGAGTATCAGCCGGGGCTCGCCGGCGAGCGCGCGGGCGATCGCGACGCGCTGGCGCTCGCCACCGGAGAGCTCGTCGGGAGTGTGCTCGAGACGGTCGCCGAGGCCGACCCGCTCGAGCCACGGCGATGCCCGGGCCTGGGCCTCGCGCATCCCCACCCCGGCGAGGAGCAGCTTGATCGAGGCGTTCTCGATCGCGGATACGCGTGGCATCAGGTGGAAGTTCTGGTAGACGAAGCCGACGTCCCGGAGCAGGTAGTCGCAGGCCTCGTTCTCGTTCAGAGAGGAGAGGTCGAGGCCGTCGTAGCGGACGGAGCCCTCATCCGGTGCCAACAGCGCCGCGATCAGCAGCAGCAGCGTGGTCTTCCCCGAGCCGCTGGGGCCCAGCAGGGCGACCATCTCCCCCGGCTCGACCGTCAGATCCACGCCGCTCACCGCGCGCACCTCCTCGCCGGCGCCCCGGTAGCGCTTCACCACCCCGTCTAGCTCGATCACCCCGGTGCTACCCCACGGCGGGGAACATCAGCCGGCTACCATCCGCGCCCGGCATCAGGCCGAACGACGCAATGGAAGGACCGGCGCGAGTCGGCGGCGCGACTCTCCGTGCAGCTCGCCTTCGCTCAACGTCAGCGCTCGTGCGCCGGAGAGGCCGGTTGTCTCGCCCGTGGTCCTCACGATCGCCATGCCGTCGTCCGCCAGCGACCGCAACAGCGTCAGGATCCCGTCGCGGGCGAGCATCTCGACGCCGATCGTCGGCTCGTCGATCAGCAGGACGCGCGGGTCCAGAGCGAGCGCCCGTGCGACCGCGACGCGGACGCACTCCTCGCCGTCGAGCTCACCCGGCCGGCGCGCGGCACAGGCCTCGGCGCCGGCTCTCTCGAGGGCGGCCCTGGCGCGGCTGATGGCCACGGAAGGGGTCACACCGCGGGCGAGCTGGCCGACCGTGAGGTGATCGAGTGTCACCGCGCCCTCGCTGGGACGGAAGGTCTTGCGACAGTAGGCGATGTCGCCTCCGAGCACCTCGCAGCGCCGATCGCGCAGGTCGCGACCGTCGAAGCGGACCGTGCCGGCGTTCGGGGGCTCGATTCCGGCAGCCACCCGCAGGAGCGTGGAGCGTCCGGAGCGGCGCATGCCCCAGACCGCGACGATCTCGCCCGCCTCGACTTCGAGGCAGACATCGCGAAGCACGGTCTGCGTGCAGGGGCCGCGACCGTAGGACTTCTCGACGTGCTCGAGCTCGAGCAGGCTCATCGCGACTGCGTCCGGGCTGCGGCGAGCGCCTTGAACTCGCGCCGGGCATACTCGACCCATGGGAGCTTGGCTTCCATCGACAGGCGGCTCTCCTCGGAGACCAGACGCGAGGCGAGCCCGGTGATGGGGTCGGGTGCGCTCGTGGCCGGGAGGATCGACGCCTCGCCCGCCTCTTCCAGGCATGCCTGACCGTAGCGCTCGATGATCTCGAGGGCCATCTCCGGTTCCTGCGCGAACACGGCGAGCTGGCGCGCGAACAGGCGAGAGCGGCGCAGGTCGTCTCGGATCTGCCCCGTGAGCCGCTCCTGGTAGCTGCGCACTCCCTCATCCGTGGCCCGATAGCGGGGCTTCGGCTGCCGTCCGGCGCGAGTTCCCGGGATCTCTTCGATCATGTCCCTGCGCTGGAGGGTGTCGAGTGCGGTGTACACGTAGGAGACACCGCTCAGGTGCAGCATGCCGGCGTATGCATGTTCGAACCGATGCGCCAGCTCGTACCCGTAGCTCGGTCGCTCGATCACCAGCCCGAGCAGCGCCCAGTGCACCGCCGACTGCATCGGCGCGCTCGCCTTCTTGCCGACTTCCGGGACCTCCGGGGTTTCACGCGCATTGGCTCCGACTTCCATATACGGAATACCCTAGTAACAGTCTGAAGTTTGAGAAAGCGACGTTTCTCACTTCTCCACAGACAGTCATGACACAGAACATTCCAGCGTCTGGCTTATCAGGAGGTCCGTCGGGCTGCATGATTCTGTCTGTGCACAGCGATGCGGACATTGGGAGACGAGCGCTTCGCGGCGGCGAAGGCACGCACGCCGCTCGTGACGGGCGCCAGACGATCGGCGCGCGCGATCTCGGCATCCCCGGCGGTGGCGAGCGCGGAAGCGGCGCCTCGGCGCTGCGCGAGCGCCAGGCGGATCTCGAGAAGATCGTGATCGAGCTCTCGCCGGCGCAGGTCGACCGCGTGATTCGCGGGGCTGCCGACGGAGGCAACATCTCCGTGCTGCTCTCCGGGCTCAAGGACGTCCGCGAGGTCCTTGCCCGGGAACCGCGCCAGCTCGACGACAGCCGGCTTTCGCGTTCCCTGCTGGCCGGGCTGCTGATGCTGGCCTCGTTTCCGACCGACGGAAGCTATCTCGGCAACGCCGAGATAGCGCGCATGCTCGACATGAACCCGAGCACGACGCATCGCTACGTCTCGACCCTGGTCGCCGTGGGCCTGCTCGAGCGCGATCCGTCCACACGGCGCTACCGGCTCGTCTGATGGGCGCCTTCGAGGAGATGGCCGCGTTCGGCGCCGACGCGTTCGTGCTCGGCGAGGAAGCCTCGGACCCACGCTACGTGGTCGTGCGCGACGCCGAGGATCTCGAGCGCCTGTGCGACGACATCTCCGGCGAGCGCGACTATCCGATAGTTGGGCTCACGTTGCGCGGCGACTCGCAGGAGCCGGTTCTGCGCGCGCGCGACATTCGCGGCGTGGTCGGGCCCGGCGTGCACATCTATCTGATCACCAGCGACGAGCTGCTGCACGGCCTGCGAGAGCTGCTCGGGTCGCGCCTGCGCGTCTGGAGCGGGGCGATCCGCGTGTGGTGGCCGGGGGCCACGGGGCGCGGCGACGCGGGCGATCATCCGCTCGTGATCGGCCTGGAGGATGAGGATTACCGCGTGACGCTCGAGGAGTTCGCGCACGAGTTCGACCTCAGCCGTCCCCGCGTGCGCACCCGCTTGCGGATCATCGAAGATGCGCGGGCATTCCTCGAGCGCGAGCTCGCCGACGCGCAGGAGGAGGGCCAGAGGATGCACGAGCGCCTGCGTGACTCACAGATCGAGTGTCACCTGCTCCGCAGCCGTGCCGTGGCAGCCGAGGCGAGCCTCGCGGTGACACGCGCCCAGCTTCCGTCAGACCCGCGGTGACGCTCAGGCGCCGCCGTAGGAGCTCGGTGCGGGCGGATCTTCGCGAGCCCCGTCGATGAGCGCCAGCAGCTGCGTCGCGCTCGTTCCGCCGAGCACGCGCAGCCGGTGCAGCCTGTAGGGATCATCGCCCCGATGCGCCCAGCCGGGGATCACGGTGGTCGAGCCGGCGTAGCCGGCCGCTGCCACGGCGGCCACGACCGTGGGGTCGTAGTGGCCGGAGGGGTAGCAGAACCAGTTGACCGGCACGTGGAAGCGCTGCTGAATCACCTGTCGCGCCACGGCGACCTGGTAGTGCAGCTGCGCCGCATCCAGCGTGATCAGGTCCGCGTGGCTGAAGCCCTGCGTGTCGAGCTCCCAGCCGGCGGAGAGGAGGCCGTGGATCTCGCCCTGGCCGAGCCCACCTTGGGACGGCGGGAGTCCGCTCAGCTGGATGTTCTCCACGCCGACCCAGCCGAGGCGGCGCAACACGGGGAGGGCCTGCGTGTACTGGGACTGATATCCGTTGTCGAAGCTGAGGACGATCGGCTTGCCCGTTCCCAGCGGTACCCCTCGCCGCCAGTAGGCGCGCACCTGGTCGAGCGTCACGGCGTGCCAGCCCGCGCGCTCGAGCGCGCTCATCTGTTCGGCGAACTCGGCCGGCGACACGTAGAGCCCGGGGAACGGCGCTCCCGCCGGCGGTTCGGCGATCACGTGGTACATCAGGATCGGGACGGGGCTCTGCCCGGGTGGGCCGGTGTGCGCACTCGCCTGCTGCCCGGCGGCTGAGGAGGACGAGCCGGTGCGTCGCTTGCTGGCGCTCCTGCCCGGGGCCGTGGCCGGGTGGGTGCCCGAGGAGCTGCTTCCCGAGCCTGCGCTCAGCACGATCGCCGCGACTGCGATCAGCGCCAGTGCGAGCAGCGAGGCGAAGATGAGGCGGCGGCGGCGGCGGATCGCGCGCCGGCGCTCCTCACGCCGGGCGCGTCGAGTCTCTTGATCCATCCGGCTCGCCGAGGTCGAGGCCAACGCCCTTTGCGCTCATCTGGCGGGAGCATAGTCGCAGCGGAAGGAGACCAGGTCTTTTATAAGATGAGATCTTGTTTTGTTTGCTAGGCTCCCACGCCGCCATGTCCCTCCGCAGAGCTCTCCTCGTCCTCACGCTGCTCGCGGCGGCCGCGCTCGTGGCGGGTTGCAATCGCTCGAGCCCGCCAGCCCGCGTGGCGGGCTCGGGCTCGGCCAGGCTCACGGTCGTATCGGCGGAGAACTTCTGGGGGAGCCTCGCCTCCCAGCTCGCCGGCGATCGGGCGAGCGTGCAGAGCATCATCGTCAACCCGAGCACAGACCCTCACAGCTATCAGCCGAGCGCCCGCGACGCTCGTACGATCGCGGGGGCGGAGATGGTCATCGTCAACGGCGCTGGATACGACGAATGGGCGCACCAGCTGCTGCAGGCGAGCCCGCTCTCCGGGCGCAAGGTCCTCAACGTCGGCGCGCTGCTCGAGCTTGCCCCGGGCGCCAATCCGCATCGGTGGTACTACCCGGCCGACGTACGCGCGGTCATCGGCCGGATCGTCGCGGACTACGACCGCCTGGATCCCGCCGACGCCACCTATTTCGCCCAGCGCCGGCACCACCTCGAAGCGCTCGGCCTCGCACGCTATGACGCGCTCAGGCGCGAGATCCGCGCGCGCTACTCGGGGGTGGCGGTCGGCTACAGCGAGAGCATCTTCCAGGGGCTCGGGGAAGATCTCGGCCTGCGGCTCCTGACTCCGTACAGCTTCGCGAAGGCGATCGCCGAGGGCACCGACGTGACGGCCGGCGACAAGGAGACGGTGGACACACAGGCGCGCCTGCGCGAGATCGAGGTGTGGGTCTACAACAGCCAGAACGTGACGCCGGATGTGCAGCGCGTCAGCCAGATCGCTCGCAGTGAGCAGATCCCGATCGTGACCGTCACCGAGACGCTCTCGCCGGCGTCGGCCAGCTTCGAGCAGTGGCAGGTGGGCGAGCTCGAAGCGCTCCTCCGCGCCCTGCACCGGGCGACCGGACGCTAGTGACGCATGTGCGGTGCTCGCCTGGAGTGGACGCGTGCCACACGCCTAGAATCGATGACGTGGAGCTGAGCAGCCAACCGTCCAGCTGGTCTGAGCAGGCGGCGCAGGGGCTCGCCGATGCCGGTTACAGGCGTGGAGGAGCCCGCAGGGCGATCCTCGAGCTCCTCGACGAGCAGCCCTGCGCTCTGACGGCCTCGGAGATCCAGCGCGAGCTCTGTGCGCGCAACCGCGAGGTCTCCCGCGCGAGCGTCTACCGCGTCATGGAGGAGCTCGAGGAGATCGGGCTCCTGCAGCGCGTGGAAGTGGGCCGTGGCCTCGTGCGCTACGAGCCGGCGCGCCACGGTCCCGGTCATCATCACCACCTGGTCTGTGACCGCTGCGGACGCCTCGAGCCCTTCACCGACGAGGGTCTCGAGCGCGCGATCCGCAGGGCATGCGAGCGCCTGCCCCTGCGCGTCTCCGAGCACGAGATCGTCATCCGCGGCGCCTGCAGCGCCTGCTCGAGCGCCTGATCAGTCGCCGCTGAGGTTGGGCGGGATCGGCTGGCCGGCCGGGGGCGGGTCGTCTTTGAGCAGCTGCGGCACCGTCACGAGGTGAAATCCGCGCGCGCGCAGCTTGGTGATGATCGTCGGCAGCGCCGCGATCGTCTGTGTGCGCACGCCGCCGGCGTCGTGCAGCAGGATGATCGCCCCGGCGTGCGCGCCTTCGAGCGCCCGTTCGACGATCACCGGGACGCCCGGCTGGCGATAGTCGTCGGTGTCGACCGACCACAGCACCATCAGCAGGTGCATCGCCTTCAGCTCATGCAGGGTGGTCGCATCGAAGGAGCCGTAGGGGGGGCGGAACAGCACCGGTCGCGGCCCGTCGAGCAGTTCGATGCGGGCGATCTGTTCGAAGAGCTCTTCGTGCTGGTCGTGAGCGGAGAGGCTGGCCATCATCGGGTGCGACTCGGTGTGGTCGCCGATCACGTCCCCGTCGCGGATCTCACGGGCGGTCGAAGCGCCGAAGTAGCGCAGCATCTTGCCGATCACGAAGAAGGTTCCACGCACGTGAAAGCGCTCGAGGACGCTCAGCACTTCGGGCGTGTAGGGGCCGGGGCCGTCATCGAAGGTGAGCGCCACGTCGCGGCTCCTGGTGGCACCCTGTTTGACGAACGGCGTGTACGCCAGCACTGAGGCGACCGCCTTCTCTTCCGCGGCTTGCTCCTGCGCCGGCGTGGGCGGGGGCGCGACGGGGGCGGGGTGGGTGCTCGCGCGAGCACTGGACGGCGACGGCGCGCTACGTCCACGGGAGCCGATGAGCAACGCCGTGATCACCACGATCGCGACGAGCACCACAACGCCGGCCCCCGCACGGCGCCGACGGACCCGAACGCTGTCGGGGCTCTTCGACACGCGCGAGGACGGCGGGGGGACGATCGGAGAGGCCCGCGGGGTGGGACGCCTCTCGTCCTCGAAGTCCCAGCTCCAACGGGGGCTCATGTCGATGGGTCTGAAGTTTGCGGCATCCGGGGCTCACGGCAACGATACCGAGCGCTGTGGCCACTCATTCCAGCGGCGTGACGGGGCCGCGTGCCGCCACCGTCACCTCTGTGCCGACCGGCAGCGCCTGCGCTCCGTGCACCCTGGCGAGCAGCATATCGGTGGGGCCGGGATGCTCGGGGCGGATGTGCAGGAGCGCGTCATGGCCGTAGTAGCGGCATTGCTCCACGCGCCCACCGAGACCCGCCGCACTCGTGCCCGCGCGATGCGTGTCCTCGCTGCGCACGCGCACCTCGAGCTGCTCGGGGCGGATCATGACCAGTCCGGCGGCGCGCCCGATGGCACCCCGCTCGCCGCGCACCGGCAGGCGGCCGAGGGCGGTGCGCGCGCTGCCGTCCTCGAAGTCGGCCGCGACGAGGTTGACGGCGCCGAGGAAGCGCGCCAGGCGCTCGTCGCTCGGCTGCTCGTAGAGATCGGCGGGCGCTCCCTGCTGGACGATCTTGCCGTCTCGCAGCACCGCCACGGTGTCGGCGAGCGACAGGGCCTCCTCCTGGTCGTGGGTGACCAGCACCGTGGTGACCCCCTGCCCACGCAGCAGCCCGTGTACCTCCTCGCGCACGCGGCTGCGCAGCGAGGCATCCAGAGAGGAGAACGGCTCGTCGAGCAACAGCGCATCGGGTCGCGGCGCGAGGGCGCGGGCGAGCGCCACGCGCTGCTGCTCGCCGCCCGAGAGCTCGTTGGGCATCCGCGTGGCCAGCGGCGCGATCCCGACCATCTCGAGCAGTCTTGCGACCTGCTTGCCGCGGCGCTCGGAGCGGGTGAGCGCGAAGCCGACGTTGTCCTGCACGCTCAGGTGCGGGAACAGCGCGCCCTCCTGTGGCACGTAGCCGATGCGACGCCGCTCGGGTGCCAGGAAGGTGGCGCCGTCGTCCAATGTCCGGCCCGCCAGCGAGACGGTTCCGCGCTCCGCGCGCTCGAAGCCGGCGATGACGCGCAGGAGCGTCGTCTTGCCGCAGCCCGAGAGTCCCAGCACCGCCGTCAACGATCCCGCCGGCACCTCCAGGTCGAGTCCCTGCAGCACCGGTTGGCCGGCGTAGCCCTTCCAGAGGCCCTTCACCGACAGCAGGCTCACGCCTGAGCTCCCGCGCGGGCGAGCGTGGACATGCGCCGGCCGAGCACATAGGCGGGTATGGCCGAGATCGCGACCATCAGTCCGGCATAGGGCGCCGCGGCGCCGTAGGAGAAGTCCGTCGTATAGGTCCAGAACTGGGTTGCCAGGGTGTTCACGCCCGTCGGTCTGAGAAGCAGCGTGGCGGTGAGCTCGGTGGCCGAGGATATGAACACGAGCGCGAAGGCGGCCGCGAGGCCGGGGGCGATCAGCGGCAGCGTCACGCGCATCCAGACCACGGCGGGGCGGTGGCCGAGGGAGCGTCCCACCTCCTCCAGGCGCGGCGAGCTTTGTCCCATGGCCGAGCGGACACCGACCACGGCGAGAGGAAGGAAGAGGATCGCGTAGGCGATGATCAGCTCGAGCGAGCTCTGGTAGAGCGAGAATGCGTAGCGCACCGAGAAGGAGACCAGGCCGAGGGCGATCACGAGGCCGGGGAGCGCCATCGGCAGGTAGGCGAGGCGCTCTATCAGCAGCGTGAGGCGGTTGCGGTGGCGCATTGCCAGAGCGGTCACCGGTACGGCCAGCGCGGTGGCGATCGCGGCCGCGGCGGCGCTGTAGGCGGCCGTGTGCGCGAGCGCGGCGAGGATCGAGGTCGAGGGGAGCGTGCTCGAGCCGCCATGTAGCACCCAGTAGACGAGCGAGCCAACGGGTACGCCGAGCGCCAGCGCGCTGAGCGCGCCCAGCGCGAAGAGCACCACCGCCGTCCAGCGGCCAAGCGGGACGCGGGCTGCATTTCGCCGAACGCCCGCACCGACGCGGGCCGAGGCCGATCTGCCGCCGAGTGCGAGCTCGCCGGCGAGCGCCATCACGCTGAGGAGGACCAGCACGAGCGACAGCGTGCAGGCGGCCACGGTGTCGAAGCCGAGCTTGAACTCGGTGAAGATCGCAACGGTGAACGTCTGGTACTGGACGATCTCGAACGCCCCGTACTCGGCGAGCAGGCCGAGGGTCACGAGCAGGCAGCCTCCGAGCACCGCGGGCCAGATCTGGCGAAGCGTGACCCGCCTGAACGTCTGCCACGGGCCGAGCCCCAGGCTGCGCGCGGTCTCCTCCAGGCCGGCGTCCACTTTGCTCAGGGCGGTGCTCGCGGGCAGGTACACGAGCGGGTACAGCGACAGCGTCATGATCATGACCGCGGCGAGGTAGCCGTGCAGGCCGGGCTCGAGCGAGACCCAGCCGAAGCCCACCACGAAGTCGGGGATCCCCAGCGGCAGCACGAGCGCGACCGCCCACAGCCGGCGTGCCGGCAGCGCTGTGCGCTCCACGCACCAGGCCGCGCCGACGCCGAGGATGGCGCACAGCACCGTGCAGGCGAGCGTCAGGCGCACGCTGTTCCACAACAGCACAGCCACCGAGTGGCGCAGCAGAAGCCGTTGCACCTCGCTCCAGCCGGACTGCTGGGCCTGGACGACGAGGAAGACCAGCGGAAGCAGGACAAGCGCCGCGGCCGCGCTCGCGCCGGCGATGCTGACGAGGGGCCAGCGGCGGCGTCCCGACCAGGCGCGAGTCCATCTGCCGGGGGCCTGCTCGGCTGCGGCGAACATGCTCATCCGCGGCCGCCCTACAGCAATCCGAGCTTCTGCTCGAGCGCGAGCGCCGCGCTGCCGTCGCCGAGCTCGGCTGGTGTCAGCGCGGCCGGGTGCAGCGAGGACAGTGGCACGAGGCCCCTCGCCGGGGCCACGCCCGGCCGCAGCGGGTACTCGTAGCTGTGACTGTGCGCGAGCGCTTCCTGTCCCTTGCGGCTGACGAGGAAGGCGAGGAAGGCCTGCGCGGCACTCTTGTTGGAGCTCGACCTCAGCACTGCCGCGCCGGAGAAGTCGAGGAGATCGCCGGCGTCCCCCGAGGCGTAGTAATGCAGCGCCGAGTGCACCCCGCCCGCGCCGAGCTCGTCGCGCAGCCGATACCAGTAGTAGTGGTTGATCGGCCCGACGGCGCTCTCGCCGTTGTTTACCTGGGTGACGACCGTCTCGTTGTCCGGGTAGATCCGGCCGTTGGCCTGCATCCCCGCGAGCCAGCGTTCGGCGGTCGCCGTCCCGTCGAGCTTGACGATCGCGCTGAGCAGCGGCTGGAAGTCGGTCTCCGACGGGGCGAAGCCGACCTTGCCCTTCCACCTCGGCCCGGCGAGCTCGAGGATCGAGCTGGGCAGTTGGGCGGCCGTGAGCTGCCTGGTGTTGTAGACGAGCGTCGAGACCCGGGCTGAGACGGCCACCCAGTCGCCCTGGGCAGAGTCGTAGCGGCTCGGCACGGCCGCCAGGGTCGCCGCTGCGACGGGTGCGAGCAGGCCATGCTCGCGGAGCGCTTCCAGGACGGGGGTGTTCTCGGTGTAGAAGACGTCTGCTGGCGAGCTCGATCCCTCCTGGAGGATCTGGTTGCCCAGCGTGGCCTCGTCTCCCGAGCGCACATTGACCTTGACGCCGGTCTGCTTTTCGAACGCCGCCACGAGCAGCGCCGTGGTCTGTTCGTGCTGGCCGTTGTAGAGAGTCAGTTCCCTGCCCGAATGGGAGGCGCCTCCGCAGCCGCCCGCCAGCATTGCGCCCAACACCGACAGCAGGCTGAGAAGGGGGACATTGGCGCGCCTCATCTACTAAATCCGATCTGAGCGGTCGGGATGACAGGGGGGACCGTAGCACAGCGGTTAGGGTCGCCTAACTCGGACACCGTGCGCCGGTTCGCCGCCAAATAGGTGAGAATCCCCGCATGCACGTCACAGCCAAGGCCGACTACGCCGTCCGCGCCGTCATAGAGCTCGCCGGCTCGAGCCAGGGATCGCCCCGCAAGGTCGACGAGGTCGCCCAGGCGCAGGGCATCCCGGTCTCCTTCCTCGAGAACATCCTGACCCAGCTGCGCTCTTCCGGGATCGTGCGCAGCCAGCGCGGCCCCGAGGGCGGCTACTGGCTCGCCCAACCGGCCGACGAGGTCAACCTCGCGCACATCATCCGTGCCGTCGAGGGACCGCTCGTCGGCGTGCGCGGTCAGCGCCCCGAGGAGATCGAGTACGTCGGATCGGCCGAGGCCCTGCAGAACGTGTGGATCGCTCTGCGGGCGAACCTGCGCAAAGTGCTCGAGCAGGTGACAGTCGCCGACGTCGCCGCCGGCAAGCTCCCCAAGGAGATCCTGGCGTTGACGCGCGGCGAGGAAGCCTGGCACACGCGCTGAGGTGCTGTTCGGCCGGTGCATGCACCGGCCGCGAAGCCGCGCATGCGCGGCTTCGGGCAGGGCCGCATGCGGCCCTGCCTCACCGATCTTCTAAGAGGCGAACACGCGCGGGGCGGGCAGGCGCACCGACAGGATCTGGCCCTGGCTCAGCTCCAGCTGCTGGGCCTCCTCGCGGGTGACCTGGGCCCAGATCTCGCGTCCGTCCGGCAGCTTCAGCTCCACGCGCACCTCGAAGCCGAGGTGCACGACGCGCTCGACCAGGGCCTCCGTTCCGGTCCCGTCGTCCTCGGCCAGGATCTGGATGTCGTGGGGGCGCACGAACGCGTCCCCGAGCCTGTTGACGGGGCCGATGAAGGACATCACGAACTCGTTGGCCGGGCTCTCGTAGAGCTCGCGGGGAGCGCCCGCCTGCTCGATCCGACCCTTGTTCATCACCACGATCTGCTCGGCCACTTCCATGGCCTCCTCCTGGTCGTGGGTGACGAAGATGGTCGTGACGTGGATCTCCTCGTGCAGCTTGCGCAGCCATTCGCGCAGCTCCGCTCGCACCTGCGCGTCGAGCGCGCCGAAGGGCTCGTCGAGCAGCAGCACCCTCGGCTGGACCGCCAGGGCGCGGGCCAGGGCCATGCGCTGCAGCTGTCCCCCCGAGAGCTGAGACGGGTAGCGCCCGGCGAGGCCGTCGAGGCGCACCAGCGCGAGCAGCTCCTCGACGCGGCCGCGGATCTCGTCCTTGGGGCGCTTGCGCACGCTCAGGCCGAATGCCACGTTGTCGTGCACGGTCATGTGCTTGAAGGGCGCGTAGTGCTGGAAGACGAAGCCCACGCCGCGGCTGCGCGCGGGCGAGCCGGTTACGTCGTGCTCGTCGATCACGACCTCGCCGCTGTCGGGCGTCTCCAGGCCGGCGATGATCCGCAGCAGCGTCGACTTGCCGCTGCCGCTCGGTCCCAGCAGCGCCGTGAGCGCACCGTCGGCGACCTCGATGCTGACGTCCTCGAGCGCCACGAAGTCGCCGAAGCGCTTGCTCACGCCGCGAACCTCGATCGCCATCAGAGCGCCGTCCCGCGGTGGGCGCGTCGTGTCAGCAGGTTCATCGCCAGCAGCGTCGCCAGCGCGAGCACCGCGAGCACGACCGCGGCCGTGTAGGCACCGGTGATGTCGAAGTTCTCAAAGCGATCCTGAACATACAGCGGCAGCGTCTGCGTCTGGCCCTCGATGCGCCCCGAGACGATGCTGACGGCGCCGAACTCGCCGAGCGCGCGGGCGGTCGTGAGGACCACGCCGTAGACCACGCCCCAGCGGATCCCCGGGAGGGTGACGCGCCAGAAGGCCTGCCACGCGCTCGCGCCGAGCGTCTCGGCGGCCTGCTCGGCATCGGTGCCCAGCTCGCGCAGCACGGGCATCGTCTCGCGGACCACGAACGGGAGCGAGACCACGGCGGTGGCGATCACCATCCCGGGAACCGAGAAGATCACCTGGACGCCCTGTTCGGCGAGCCAGTCGCCGAGCCAGCCCGTTTTTCCGTAGACGAGGACGAGCGAGAGGCCGACCACGACGGGCGAGATCGCGAACGGCAGGTCGATCAGCAGCCCGAGCGCCGACTTGCCCCAGAAGCGGCCCCGCTCGAGCAGCAGGGCCATGCCGATGCCGAAGATCGTGTTGAGCGGCACCGCGATCGCCACGATCTCGATCGACAGCCAGAAGGCGTGCTGGGCGTTGGGCGCGCTCACGGCGTTCCACACCGGGCTCAACCCGTGTTCGAAGGTCCTGTAGAAGATCATCGCCACCGGCGCCAGCAGCAGCAGGGCGAGGTAGCCGAGGGCGATCGCGCGGACGCCCAGCTGCCTGCGCCGCGCGGAGCGGCTCCGGACGGCGGCGTCCTGCGCGGGTCCGCGCCCGGAGAGTCGTGCGCCGGGAGCGGGGGAGAGGCTGATGGCGCCGGCGGGACTAGAGGACATGCCTGGATCTCCGGCGCAGGGCGAAGCCGAGCAGCGCCAGCACGAGCAGCGCGGCCAGCAGCAGGACGACCGAGACCGCGGCCGCGGCCGCGAGGTTTTCGTTCTGGATCTGGCCGAAGATGTAGACCGATCCGGCCTCCGTCTTGAACGGCAGGTTGCCCGTGATCAGTACCAGCGAGCCGTACTCTCCGATGGCTCTGGCGAAGCTGAGCGCCACTCCGGAGATGATCGCCGGGGCGAGCGTGGGCAGGACGATGCGGCGGAGCACCGTGAGCGGGCCCGCGCCGAGCGAGGCGGCTGCTTCCTCCATCGCGAGGTCGAGCCCGAGCAGGACCGGCTGGACCGAGCGCACCACGAACGGGAGCGTCACGAACAGCAGCGCCAGCGCCACCGAGGCGCGGGTGAACGCCACGTCGACGCCGATCGGGCTGCCCTTGCCGTAGAGCGCCAGCAGCACCACGCCGGCGACGATCGTGGGCAGCGCGAACGGCAGGTCGATCAGCGCGTTGACGATCTTCTTTCCGCGAAACTCGTCGCGCACCAGCACCCACGCCACGAGCGTGCCGAAGACGGCGTTGATCGTGACGACGATCGCCGAGACGATCAGCGTCAGCTTGATCGCGGCCACGGCCTCCGGGTTGGAGATCTCCCGCCAGAAGGCGCTCGTGCCGCCGCTGCCCGACTTCGCCAGCAGCGCCGCCACGGGCAGCAGCACGAGCACCGTCAGGTAGATGCCGAGCATGCCCTTTCCGAGCACGCCGCCGCCGCGTGCCCGGATCCGAGACCCGCCCGCCGGTGGGCGCTCGCGTCGGAGCGCCACGGCTGCGGGGCTATTTGGCAGTGGAGACCCCGAGCGACTGCTCGATCTTCGTCACGATCCCGGTTTCTGGTTCGAAGAACTGCTTGGTGATCGTCTTCCAGCCGCCGAGCGAGTCGATCGTGAACAGGCCGGGCGGAGTCGGGAACTTGGAGGCTCCGGGCACGCCCGTGATCACGGGGCGATAGCCCTTTTCGGCCCAGATCTCCTGGGCGGGCGGGGAGAGCAGGTATTCGACGAACTGCTTGCCCGCCGCCGAGCTGCCGACGGCGGCGATCGGGTTCTGGATCAGGATCGTGTCCTTGGGGATCACGTATTCGATCGCCGCGCCCTTCTTCTGATCGGCGATCGCCTCGTCCTCGTAGTCGATCAGGGCGTCGCCGCGGCCGGCGAGGAAGGTCTGCAGGGCGTTGCGTGCCGAGCTGTCCTGGCTGACCACGTTGTGGAACAGCGCCTTGAGGTATTCCTGCGCCTGGGCCGGGGTCTTGCCTTCCTTGAGCTGGGCGCCGTAGGCGGCCATCACGTTCCAACGGGCGCTGCCCGAGGTGAACGGGTTGGGGGTGAGCACCTGCACGCCCGGCTTGATCAGGTCAGACCAGCCGGTGATGTGCTTGGGGTTGCCCTTGCGCACGATGATCACCGCGACCGAGTTGGTGACGAAGCCGTGTGTGGCGTTCTGGTTCCAGCCCGCGGACACGAGGCCGGCCTTCACCAGCTTTTCGACGTCCGGTTCCAGCGAGAAGTTGACCACGTCCGCGTGCAGACCGTTGGCGACCGAACGGCTCTGTTCGCCGGAGGGACCGTAGGACTGGCTGAAGGAGACCCCCTTGCCGGCCGCGGTCGCCTGGAAGGCCGGGATCAGCTTTTCGAAGGCGCCCTGGGGCGTGGAGTAGGCGACGAGAGACACGCTCTTGCTGGCGCCTCCGCTGGATGAGCCGCAGGCGGCCAGGCCGAGCGCGGCGATGAGCGAGAGAGCAAGAACCGGTATGCGTTTGGGCATGATCACTTTCTGCGTGGAGAACATGGCTATGGGCCAGAATGTCGGGAAGAATACCGGAAACTCGACCCGATTTAGCCAGTATCGTCCTGGGTGGCGCGGGAAGGGCTTCGAGCAAGATGTGTCTACGCTGAGAAACGCATATCGATCAGGGCGCCCGTATTGAGTACCCTGTCAAGGGTCGGCAGGGGGCTCTGTCAAGGGTTCGGCTGCCGCGCAGCTCCCCGCCTCTCCCGCGTTCCCCCATCAAGGAGATCCCGCCCGAATGTCAGCCCCGTCAACAGCCGTCTCGTCCACCTCGACCGCGACCGCCGGCGCCGCCCCCTCCACGGAGGCCGCCGAGGCGGCCGTCGAGGCGATCGCTGGCGCTGCCGGACAGGACGTCACCTTCTCGCTCGAGCTCACGCAGGACCAGAAGGACATCCGTGACTGGGTGCACGGGTTCGCGGCCGACGTGGTCCGTCCCGCGGCACACGAGTGGGACGAGAAGGAGCAGACGCCGTGGCCGATCATCCAGGAGGCCACGAAGATCGGCCTCTACGGCTTCGAGGGGCTCGCGCAGTTCTTCGCCGACCCCACCGGCCTGACCCTGCCGATCGTCAACGAGGAGCTGTTCTGGGGCGACGCTGGCATCGGCATGTCGATCATGGGCACGGCGCTGGCGGTCGCCGCGATCTTCGGGCAGGGCTCCGGCGAGCAGATCGGCGAGTGGATCCCGCGTTGCTTCGGCACCCAGGACGACATCAAGGTGGCGGCGTTCTGCGCCTCTGAGCCCAACGCGGGCTCGGACATCTCGGGCCTGCGCACGCGCGCCAAGTTCGACGAGGCCGCGGGCGAGTGGGTGATCAACGGCCAGAAGGCATGGGCGACCAACGGCGGCATCTCGGACGTGCACGTGGTGATCGCGACCGTCGATCCCGATCTCGGATCGAAAGGTCACGCGGCATTCGTGGTGCCGATGAGCGAAGCCAAGGGCATCTCGCAGGGCAGCAAGGTCTCCAAGCACGGCCTGCGCGCCTCGCACACCGCGGACGTCTTCCTCGACGACTGCCGAATCCCCGCGGGCTACGTGCTCGGCGGCAAGGAGAAGCTCGACGAGCGCCTCGCGCGCGTGCGCGAGGGTAAGAAGAGCAACTCGCAGGCGGCCATGCAGACGTTCGAGTCCTCGCGCCCGACGGTCGGCTCCCAGGCGCTGGGGATCGCCAGGGCGGCCTATGAGTATGCGCTCGACTACTCCAAGGAGCGCGAGCAGTTCGGCCGCAAGATCATCGAGAACCAGTCGATCGCGTTCACGCTCGCGCGCATGAAGATGGAGATCGACGCCGCGCGCCTGCTCGTCTGGCGCGCCTCCTGGATGGGCCGCAACCAGGTGCGCTTCGAGAACGCCGAGGGCTCGATGAGCAAGCTCAAGTCCGGCGAGGTGGCCGTGTGGGCGACCGAGCGCGCGATCCAGATCCTCGGCGGCAACGGTTACACGCGCGAGTACCCCGTGGAGCGCTGGCATCGTGACGCCAAGATCTACGACATCTTCGAGGGCACAGCCGAGATCCAGCAGCTCGTGATCGCGCGCGCCATCTCCGGGATGCACATCAAGTAGCGCCGCTCAACCCCGGCTCGAGCAGCGGCCTTCAAGCTGGGCTCGTCGGTGGCCTTGGCAGCACGTCACCACGGGCCGCCTGGGTTGACAATTGTCCTGATTGCGACTAGCTTCCCGTCCAGGCGGGTGCTGCGCGGGGAGGATCGCCGCACGGATGGGTGTGCATGGAGGCGATCCGGTCCGAGCGGTGTGCGTTCGTACAAGCCCCTGGAGGGGGTCACAGTTGCTCGGGGGCCGTGCGGCCTTGGGCGAGAAGACGATTGGAGACAGAGATGACTGGAAGGATTCCAGCGAGGGCCGTCAGGTTGGCTGTGGCGATCCTCGCAGCGATTGGCGTCTTCGCCATGACCGCAGTTGCGGCTGGTGCTACGGAAGTGGTCTACAACAACGTTCCGGCGCCGTTGCCCGGAAACTTCGCCTCCCTGGGCAACCAGGCCTACTCGATGTCCGAGTTCGGTGGCGAGGTCGAATTCGCGGGAGCCGCCCGCAAGAACCCGAAGGTGACGGTCATCATGAGCACCTGGGCGTGTCAGAACGGTGGGGTCTACGAAGACACCTGTGAAACCCCCAAGCCCAACAAGAAGTTCAAGTGGCCGATCACGCTGAACATCTATGACGTGGGCGCGGGCAACACGGTGGGCACGAAACTGGGATCGGTCACCAAGACGTTCGGGCTGCCCTACCGTCCCACCAAGAACGACACGGCATGCCTCGCCAAAGGCTACGCGGCGGGCACCTGGTACGACGCGGCAACGAACGCGTGCTATCACGGGATGGCGTTCCCGATCACCTTCAAACCGGTTCACACCGAACTGCGCGGGAAGGCGATCATCACGCTCTCCTACAACACCAGCACTCACGGTCCCAGCCCGGTCGGAACGGGGGCGACGTGCTTCAGCACAGCGGTCGGCTGCTACTACGACTCGCTGAACGTGGCGACCGCCGAACCGAGCGAAAATACGCTCTCGATCGGCGCCCAGCCGAGCCTCGAAGAAGTGTTCGTCAACTCGACCTACACCCCGATGTTCTGCGAAGGCGGCACCTCCGGCACCTTCGGAGCGGCCAAGTGCGCTGCATTCTGGGAAGGGCTCCAGCCGATCTTCTCGGTGAGCGCCAAGTAGGCGCGACCGTAGGTCGGTAGCACCCATGATGTCTGGCGAAGGCCCCGCTCCGGCGGGGCCTTCGTCGTGTGGGGCCGGGGGCGCTACCAGGCCTGATCGGCGCCGCAGTGCGGGCACACCACGGTCGTCGAGACGGCGGCGCTGAACATGTAGCCGCACTGGCAGCTGTAGGAGGCGCGGTCGACCGGGCCTCCGGCCTCGCGGACGCGCTGAACTGCGGGATCGCAGCCGCGGAGCGCCGTCTTGGCTGCTTCCGGGCCCCGGCGACGGGGGCGGCTGCGCTCGGCGAGGGGGTGCAGGAGCCTGGTTCTCATGATCGTCTATCCCCTACAACGTCATCCACGTGCAAAGGTTTCGCCCTGCAACGCCTGTTTCCTGGTTGCGCGCCGTGAAACGCCCTTGGCGAGCGCCCACCGCCGCCATCGGGGGCGAGCGGCTCGGGTGTTTGAGATACTTGGTGGCGATGAACCCCGCGCGTAAGCGAACGGTGCGCCTGACGGTGGCGCTGAGCGCGGCCGTGGTGCTGGCGAGCGCGCTGATCTATACGAGCTTCAGCGCGGCCAGCCCGGCGCTCACGCCAAGCCAGCTCACCCGCCAGGCCCAGCCGGGTCGCAGCTACCAGGTCACGGGCACCGTGGCCAAGGGCTCGGTGCATCGCGGCGGCAGCGGGGGCGCGATCCTGTACTTCAGCGTCGAGGACCGCGCGGGCGGCACGACGATCCCGCTGGCCTACACCGGGACGGTGCCCGACCCCTTCCGCGAAGGCCGCGAGGTGATCGTGACGGTTGAGAAGCAGGGATCCAGCTACATCGGCGAACGCAACTCGTTGATCACCAAGTGCCCGTCCAAGTACAAGACGGCTCCCGCCGGCGAGAACCAGAACGCTTGAGTGCCCTGGCGCTCCTCGCACGACATCCTCGCGGGCGCTAGACCCTGATGGCCGGCCTCGGATTCGCCTGTCTGCTGCTCGGCCTCGCCATATGCGCGTACGGGATCGGCGCGTCGGTGTACGGGGTGCGCAGCGGCCGCGTCGAGTTCTCGGAGTCGGGCCGGCGCTCGGTGTACGCGCTCGCGGGGATCCTGACGGTCGCCTTCGCGGTGCTCGAGCTCGCGTTCCTGCGCAACGACTTCGCCTTCAACACGGTCGCCGACACCTCGAGCCGCACCACGCCCGGGTTCTATCGGGCCGCCGCCGTCTGGTCCTCCCAGGAAGGCTCGCTGCTGTTGTGGGCCTGGCTGCTGTCGATGTGGTCGAGCCTCGCCCTGTTCCTGACGCGCCGGCGCATGCGCGACATCGCCTCATACGCGACGGCGATCCTGCTCGGCTTCGGCGGGTTCTTCGTCGCGCTGATGGTCTTCTATGCGAACCCCTTCGCGACCACACGCCCGGCGCCCGCCGAAGGGCAGGGGCTCGATCCGCTGCTGCGCTTCCCGACGATGATGATCCACCCGCCGATGCTGTACTCGGGCTACACGCTTTGCACGATCCCGTTGGCCTTCGGCATGGGGGCGCTGCTGGCGCGCAGGGTGGATGCGGACTGGATCAAGGCGATTCGCCGCTTCGCCTTCGCGGCCTGGCTGTTCCTCGGCGTGGGGATCCTGCTCGGCGCGCGCTGGTCCTACTCGGAGCTCGGTTGGGGCGGCTATTGGGGATGGGACGCGGTCGAGAACGCCTCGCTGATGCCCTGGCTGACGGGCACCGCCTTCCTGCACTCACTGATGATCCAGGAGAAGCGCGGGATGCTGAAGGTCTGGAACGTGTCGCTCGTGCTGGCGACGGGCACGCTCGCGATCATGGGCACCTTCCTCGTACGCAGCGGCGTCCTGAACTCGATCCACGCCTTCGGGGGTGCGACGCTGGGGGTGCCGTTCGTGTGCCTGATCGGAGTGCTGATCGCAGGCTCGATCTACCTGGTGGTCTCCCGCCGCGACATGCTGCGCTCCGAGCATCGCCTCGACTCGCTGATCTCGCGCGAGTCGGCGTTCCTCGCCAACAACGTGGTGCTCGTGGGCCTGTGCTTCGTGATCTTCTGGGGCACCTACTTCCCGCTCATATCCGAGGCGGTGACGGGCCAGGAAGCGTCGGTCGGGCCTCCCTGGTTCGACCGCTACACGGTGCCGCTCGCGCTGGTGCTCGTGCTGCTGAGCGGTATCGGGCCGGTGATCGCCTGGCGGCGCGCAACGCTTGCCAATGCCCGGCGAAACTTCCTCGCGCCGCTCGCGACCGCGCTGCTCACCCTGGTCGTGCTGCTCACCGCAGGGGTCGCTCCGAAGCCGCTCGCCATAGCCATGTTCTGCTGCGCCGCCTTCGTGTTCGGCTCGATCGGGCAGGAGTTCTTCCGCGGCGTGCGCGCCCGCCGGGCAATGGCCGGCGAGTCGGTCCCCCGCGCCTTCACAGGGCTGGTGCGACGCAATCGCAGGCGCTACGGCGGTTACGTCGTCCACCTGGGTATCGCCGTGCTGTTCATCGGGGTGGCCGCGTCCTCGTCGTTCCAGCACGCGTCCGAGCTGGGCCTCTCACCGGGTCAGTCGACACGCGTGGGCGCCTACACGGTCCGCTACGTACGACCCACGGCCACGATCACGCCCCGCTATGACGCCGCCCACACCGGCTCCACTCTCAGCCTGGGAGCCGTGATCGACGTGAGCAAGGGCGGGCGCCACGTCGCCACGCTCAACCCGAGCGAGGGCTACTACGCCTCCCAGGAAGCCAGCCAGGGAACAGTGGGGAGCCTGATCGGTGGCCAGCCCGTCAGCCACGTGAGCATGGATGCCGGTATCACCCGCGACGTTTGGAGCGCGATCGAGCCCGACATCGAAGCGCCGGCTCTGCAGCGGATCGTCAGGGCCGGCAACAGCGCGCTCTCCCCTGAAGAGGCGCTCGTCGCGATCGGCTATCTGGCCCGCGAATACCTCAAGCATCCTCCGCAGGCTCAGTTCCACTTCATCGTCTCGCCGCTCGTGATGTGGATCTGGATCGGCGGCCTGATCGTGTTCGGCGGCGGCCTGATCGCGATCTGGCCGACTCCCAGCGTCGTGCGCCGCCGTGTGGCCGCCCGCTCGCGCGCTCGCGCCGTGCGGGGCCTGGCGCGCGCCTGAGCGCTCCATCCTGCGACGCTGACGGCGTGAACGCTCTCATCGCGATCCTCATCCTCCTGCTGCTCGGGCTGATCGTGCTCGTCGTCGGCGCGCCCCTGCGCGCCGCGCGCCGCGGCGATCTCAAGCCGCAGTCGCAGGAGACGCTCGCCGGGCATCCGGTGCAGGCCACCGCTGCCGAGCTCGAGGTGGAGCACGACGACATGGAGGCGGCACGCGAGGCCAAGTACCGCGAGATCCGCGATGCCGAGCTCGATTTCCGCACCGGCAAGCTCTCACGCGAGGATTACGAGGCGATCGACGCGCAGCTGCGCGCGGAGGCGCTCGAGATCCTCAACCGCCTCGAACCGGTGGAGCCACCCGAGTAGCGGCCGGCGCGCTCAGGCCCAGGGGCGCTTGAGCAGCACGATCGCGACCACGAAGAACAGGACCGCGAAGAAGATCGTCCAGCGGTTGAGGTTGCGCTCGACCATCGATCCGCCACCGAGCGGCCCGGCACCGCTGCCGACGCCGAATGCGCCCGAGAGGCCGGCGTCCTTGCCCGAGTGCATCAGCACCAGGAAGATCACGACCACGGCGATGACCACCTCGATGACAGAGAGGATCGTTTCCACGCCGCAAACCTTAGCGGCTGGAAGCCGCTCATGTGCTTGAGCGATTCGTCACAATACCTTGGGTTGGTTGCGCGGAGGTGACGGGGGAGGAGTAGGTTTGACGACCTCGAAGAGGCTTGCAGCGTCCACGACGAGGGTTCCGCCTTCGCCGCCGCTACGGTGCGCCTTCTGTCCTCCCCGAACACGGAGCGATGCGAGATTTGTCATCCCGATTACGAATCCTTTACGGATTCGTGCTTGCCTGCCGATATGAATCACGGTGGGCGTACCCCGCGATTGTGGGTCTGCCGCGCCAGCCACAGCCGATGGGAACCCCGAGAATGAACCACTTCAGCGCATGCCGCCCGTGATCAACGCCCGCAGAAGGGCCCTGCGTGCACTGCTCTCCGCCCTCGCCGGCGGTGGGCTGAGCGCCGCCGGGGTGGGAGGCCCGCTTGCGGCGCCGGCGCTCGGCGCGGGCGAAATCACGACCACGCCCGCAGGGACCGCGGAAGCGCCGCCCGCGGCCGGCGCCGGCCAGTCGACGACGCCCGCCTCCACGAGCACCACGCCGGCCCCGTCTGCGCCGCCGAGCACGGGCACGGGCACGGGCACGGGTACGACCACTGTCCCCGCCGCGCCGCCGCCCGAAGCTCCCGCCGTGGTCCTTCAGCGCAAACAGAAGACGACCCCGGCCGTCCAGCCCGCCAAGGCCGTGACGCCGACGAAGGCCTCGACCAAGAGCGCCAAGGAAAAGGCCCAGAAGGCCTCGGGTCCCAACAACGTGGCCGCCTCCCCCCAGAGCGTTGCCCAGGCCGGGGCGCTCGCGGCGATCCTGGCCTCATCGGACGCATCGGCCCAGGCGCTCGGCTTCTACCGGATCCCGGTGTTCCTGCTGCCCATATACAAGGCTGCCGCGGTCCAGTACGGCGTGCCGTGGCAGATTCTCGCGGCGATCAACGAAATCGAGACCAACTACGGCACAGATCAATCGGTGTCGAGCGCCGGGGCCGTTGGATGGATGCAGTTCATGCCGGCAACGTGGCTGCAATATGGCGTTGACGCGGTGAACGCCGGTTACGCGGATCCCTACAACCCCGTCGACGCGATCTTCGCGGCAGCCCGCTATCTGCGTGCCGCCGGTGCGGCCACCGATCTGCGGACGGCGATCCTGGCCTACAACCACTCCGAAGAATACGCCGACTCCGTGCTGCTGCGAGCCAAGCTGATCTCCACCTACCCGAAGGCTGTGATCGCGACGCTCACCGGTCTCATCGATGGTCGCCTGCCCGTCAGCGGCCAGCACGTCGCCTGGGGCGCACCGGCGACTCTCACGCCCTCGAGCGCGACGGCGGGTGCGGCAGCCGTGCCCGCCCCGAAATCGGCGCCCGCCGCACCCGCGTCGGGCTCGGCGCCGCTTTCGCCGGCGGCGGCCGCCACGACGGCGAGCGTCAAGGCGGCAGCTGCACGGGCGCGTCAGATCCAGCTCGTGGACCTCTCGAGCTCACCCAACGCCTCGGTGGTTGCGGTCCAGGACGGGCGCATCGAGAAGGTCGGCGATTCACAGCAGCTCGGCAAGTACCTGGTCCTGCGCGATGTCTACGGCGACCTCTTCACCTACGCGGGCCTCGGCAGCATCGCGCCGACCTACAAGCCCGCGAGTACTCCACGCGCTCCGGTCACCTCGCCGGTTGTCGAAGCGGCGAGCACCCGCGACCCGGCGCCCTCGTTGCCGGCCACCGCCGGCAGCCAGTCTCCGCTCACTCTGCATGTCAAGCAATCGCTGCCCCCGGCGACGCCGGCCGCCACCAAGGGCGGCCAGGCGGTCGTGCCGGCGGCGAACGGCGAAGAAGTACCGGCCGGGATGGGCCGCAGGCGTCTGTTCGCACACCCGGGCAACCCCGATGCCCGCGCTGCGGCGACAGCCAGCGCCGACAGGAAGCTGCGCAGCACTCGCGCGGGTCAGAATCTGCCCCTGCGCCGCGGATCGGTGGTGGCCAGCGGAACGGTGCTCGGCCGTGTCAGCGTGCCCGCCGGCGAGCACGCCGGCCATCTCCGTTTCGCGATCCGTCCCGCCGGCGACTCGGCCACGATCGACCCGGGGCCGATCCTGGCCAACTGGGCGCAGCTGCAGGCTGCTCTGCATCCGCAGGGAGCGAAGGCCGCCAACCCGCTGCTCGGCGCGACCGCGAGCGACGTGTTCCTGCAGCCGAAGGCGCAGCTCGAGCGCGCCGTGCTATCAGACCCTGGGATCACGATCTACAGCTGCGCACGCCAGGACGTCGCCGCGGGACTCGTGGACCGTCGCGTCCTCGCGGTGCTCGCGTTCCTATCGCGCAGTGGCCTGAAGCCGACCGTGAGCGCTCTGCGCTGCGGCCAGCCCGCCTCAGCGACGAGCGCTCAGGCCAAGGGCGACGCGGTCGAGATCTCGGCGATCAACGGCATTCCGATCGCGGGCCACCAGGGCGCGGGCACGATCACCGACTTGGCCATCCGGACGCTGCTGACGCTTCCCGGTGAATTCGTGCCTCACGAAATCGTGAGCCTGATGCGCTATCCCGGCGCCTCGAGCACTCACGCCGTCTCGAGCGCCTGGAACCACATCGCCCTCGCCTTCGAGCCGACCAGCGCGGCGAGCGCACTGCGGGCGAGCGCGGTCGGAACAGCAGCGCACTCGGCTCATACGGGGAGCCCGGCGCCCTCGCCGATCGTGACGACGAGCGCGCTCAGCGTCGAACAGTGGAGCCAGCTGATCACGCGTGTCGGTGGGCTTCCCGCGCCCAAGGTCGCGACCAAGCCCACCTCCGCGGCCGTGGCAGACCCCAAGCGCCCGAAGGGCTGAGCCTGGCGCTCGCTCTCCGGGACCGCTCTTCACAGGCGGCCCCGGAGTGATCGCTTCGCTGCGCCGGGGTCTTACAGCTAGCCCGCGTTCGCGGGAGGTGCGCCGCCTGCGCCGGGCTGGGCGCGGAACGCGCCGCGCAGCAAGGTGGCGCACTTCGTCTGCGCCGCCTTGAACGCCGCGCTGGCGGTGTTCAGGCCCTTGGTGTTGAAGACCGGGCCTTTCCCGGAGGTGTTGGGTGCAGGGACGTTCACGCCGTTTTCGCGCATGCAGGCCGCGAACTTGTCGAGCGCCTGCTTCACGAGGGGGCTGTTGAAGCGTCCGGCGCCTCCGGCGCCGAATCCGGCGCGACCGGGCGCCCCACCGCACTTCTTCACCGCTGCTTCGTACTGCGCGCGCGTCACGCCCTTTGGCAGTTGAGCCGGACCACCTCCGCCGCCGGCTCCGCCCAGAAGGCCGCCCGCGCCGGGACCGCGTTGCTGCCCGGAGGGCTGTTTGGGAAGGGTGATTCCGTTCTTCTGCAGGCATTCCCTGAACGCCGCGAAGCGAGACGCGCCGGGACGGGAGCCGCCGGCGGTTGAAGTCGTAGCGCTGGCGTTGGTGCTCGACGACGACTTGGCCGAGGAGCCTCCGCATGCCGCCAGCACGAGAGCTGTGAGCACCAGGGCCGCTACAGCCATCGCCGGCTTGCTTGCACTGCTGTGGATCTGAGGCATTTAGTTCCTTTTTCGGTGATGTTGCCGGGGGATTGGGATCCCGCCCTGTGGCGGCACGTCTCGATCGTCCACGCCCGTCAGCCGCCTGGGCCGAAGAGAGCGGGGCCGCCACCGCTGCTGCTGCTGCTGCCACTGCCACTGCTGGATCCGCCGCGTGAGCTGCCGAACAGCGAGCCCAGGGCGCTCCCGCCTGCCGCGCCGACGCGAATCGATTCGGCGCTGACGGTGCCGTCGGCTCCTGTTGCGCCCGTCACGACGATCGTTTCGCCGGGATGGATGCCGCTGACGCTCGCTTTGACGGTCTTGGTCACCGTCGAGGCCGCAGAGGTCGTCACCTTGACGGTGTTTCCCTGGGTGTCCGTCACGTACAGGGTGTTGCCGTGGATGAAGGCCACCTGCCCACTGGTCGGGGCAGCTGCGCCCGCGCTGGCTCCTGCGCCCCCGCCGGCTCCTGCGCCCGCGAAGCCACCGCCGCCGGTGGCGGCGCCGGCGCCCGTGCCGTTGCCTCGCAGGGCGGCGAACCGCGAGGCGAGGCTCCCGCTGCTCGCGGCCGAGCTGGCGCCGCCGGAGGACGCCTGACCCTTCTCCACGAGCACGCCCGCGATGAACCCGCAGGCGATGGCGAGCACGGCGAAGAGCGTGACCGGGAGCGGCCTCAGCAGGCGCCGACGTGGGCGCCGCGGCAGCTCCTCGGCATCCTCGTGCCAGTCATCGTCTTCGAACGCGGGATCGTGGCTTGACATTGCGGGCTCCTCGTGGGGGAAGGTCGGGTCGTCGTCACTCAAAGCGCAGTGCCTCGATCGGTCTCAGGGTGGCCGCGCGTGCAGCCGGGTAGGTGCCGAAGAACAGTCCTGAAGCCAGTGCTGCACCGAAGGCGAGGAAGATCGAGTACGTGGCGATTTCAGGGTGCACGCCGGCGATTTCGAATTGGCTGCCGATGATGCCCACGGCGACACCTGTGAGGCCCCCGATGAGAGAGACGAGCAGGGCCTCGGTGAGAAACTGGGTGAGGACGTCGCTGCGTCTGGCTCCGATCGCCTTGCGGATGCCGATCTCGCGTGTGCGCTCGGTGACGCTCACGAGCATGATGTTCATCACGCCGATCCCGCCCACGAGCAGCGAGATCGCGGCGACCTCGCCGAGCAGGGTCGTGAAGACGCTGCTGGTGGAGCTCGAGGTTTCCAGGAGTGAGCCCTGGTTGAGGACGCTGAAGCCGGGTTCGGAGGTGTTCTTGATCCTGTGGCGTTCCTCGAGGATCTGGGTGACCTCCGATTCGGCGGCGTTGAGCGAGGATTCAGATGAAGCCTGGACCGTGATCGAGTCGACGGGGCCGGCGCCGGTGAGCGAGGCCTGCACGGTCGTGATCGGAGCCATCACCACGTCGTCCTCGTTGGTGGCGCCGTTGGATCCCTTGGAGGCGAGGACGCCGACCACCTCGTAGTTGTTCCCGTTCACCTTCATGTTCTGTCCCACCGGGCTCACCCCGGCGAACAGTTCCTGCAGGACGGTCTGCCCGATCACGGCCACGCGCTTGTGCTGGCTGACGTCTTCGGCTGTGAGCGAGCTGCCTTCCTGGAGCCTGTAGCTGTGGGCCGTGAGATATGAGGGGGTGGTGCCGACGAACGAAGAGGGTTCGTAGCTGGAGCTTCCAGCAACCAGTTTCACGGCGGCGGCGTTCACGACCGGAGAGGCGCTCTTGACGTCGGGCGCCGAGCTGGGGCTCTGGAGCGCTTCGGCGTCCTGCTTGGTGAGGGAGATGCTCGCGGTCGCGCTCGCGCGGGCGCCCCCGCGAAATCCGCCGCTTCCCTGGATGACGAGCACGTTGGTGCCGAGGCTCTGGATGCGTGACTCCACCGCCTTGGAGGAACCGTTGCCGACCGCTATCAGGACGATCACGGAGGCGACCCCGATCGTCATCCCGAGGATCGTGAGACCCGAGCGCAGCTTGTTCGCAGTGATCCCGCTCCAGGCGATACGCAGTGTCTCGGGGCCGATCATCGTCCGGCCTTCACGTTGCCGCTGCCGGCGTGAGCGGGGCGGTGCGCAGACTTCTGCGGGTGGGGAGCTGGTGGGAGCTCGTGAACGCCCACCAGGCGCCGATCCTCGAGCACCTCGCCGTCGCTGAGCCGGACGATCCGCTTGGTCTGGTCGGCCACATCCGGCTCGTGGGTGATCAGGACCACGGTTCGGCCTTCTTCGTTCAGGCGCGAGAAGATCCGCAGGACATCCTCGGTGGCATGCGAGTCGAGGTTCCCGGTCGGCTCGTCGGCGAGGATCAGCGAAGGATTGGTCACGAGCGCCCGCGCAACGGCGGCCCGCTGCTGCTGTCCGCCGGAGAGCTCGGAGGGCTGATGGTGCATGCGCTTGGCCATCCCCACCGACCGCAGCGCCTGTTCGGCGCGCTCTCTGCGCTCGGCGCCCCGCAGGCCGGCGTAGGCGAGCGGCAGCTCCACGTTGACGAGCGCGCTCGTGCGCGGGACGAGATTGAAGCTCTGAAAGACGAAGCCGATCTTGCGGTTGCGCAGGTCAGCGAGATCGTCTTCGTCCATATCGCTGACGTCCACCCCGTCGATCAGGTAGCGCCCGCCGGTGGGTATGTCGAGGCAGCCGAGGATGTTCATCAGCGTGCTCTTGCCGCTGCCCGAGCTGCCCATGATCGCCACGAAGTCGCCGGTCTCGATGTGCAGCGAGACCTCGCGCAGTGCCCGCACGCGGATCTGTCCCAGGTGAAAGACCTTCGAGACCTCATGCACCTCGATCACCGGATGGCGCGGGCGCTGCGCATCGCCTGTACCTCCCCCGCCCGGGATCGCGCGCGCGATCAGCGGACGCGTACGGGGAACGCGTGCCGGCTGCGCTGATCGGAAGGGCAGGAGATGGCGCATCAACCGCCGCCGCCCCTGAAGAAGGCAGCGCCGCCGCCTCCTGCCAGGCCGCCCAGTCCGCCGGCGCCGGTCAGGCCGCCGCGCCCGCCCGTCGAGGTGCGCCCAGTGCTCGTGCTCGTCGTCGTGATCGACGGCAGCACGATCGTTTCGCCGGGCTTCAGGCCGCTGAGGATGATCGTGGAGCTGTTGCCGGCCAGGCCCGTGACCACGCGCCTGCGCAGCTGCTTTCCGCCCTGCTCGACGGTCACGGTGTCGGCGGAGATAGCCGTCGTGGGAACGTTGACGCCTTGGGCCTGCTTGACGACGACTTCGGCGGTGGCGCTCATCCCGGGCTTCAGGCCCGCCTGCATCTGGTCGAGCTGGAAGGTCACGTCGTAGCTGACGACCCCGCTGTTGCTGGTCGAGAGGATGGCGACTTCGCTGACGTGGGCTGCCAGCTTGCTTCCTTCGAGTGCTTCGACGGTCACGGTTGCGATCTGGCCGACCTTCACGTTGCCGATTTCCGATTCGCTCAGCGGCGCCACCAGATGCATCGTGCTGAGGTCGCTGAGAACAGCGAAGGCCGAGCTCGAGGAGCTTGACGAGCTCGAGGAGCTCGCGGCGCCCGTGGCTGAGCGCCCGGAGCCCGAGCCGCCCGTGGCTCCGGTCGCGCTCGATCCCGATCCGGTCGCGCTGCTGCTCGACGCCTTGGTGGTTCCGCTCCCCGAGACCACTTCTCCGACCTGGCCGGAGAAGGATACGATCGTTCCGTCCTCGGGCGCGTAGAGCCTGGTGCTCTGCACCGCCTGTTCGTCGCTTTGCACCGTCAGCTTGTCGCTCTTCACCGCTGCCCTCGCGGAGGCGAGATTGGCTTCGCGCGTGGCAGCGCTGACGGGCGTGGAGGAGCTGGAGCTCGTTTCGGACGTCTTCGTCGATGTGGTGGTCGTGCCCTTGCTCGGCGCCGCGGTCCTCGTCGTCGTGGTGGGCGTCGTGGTCGCCGGCGTGCTGTCGCCGGTTGTGCTGGTCGGCCTCGTGACGGCGGCGATGGCGAGCGCCCGATCCGATCCCCCCGCGTAGCTTGCCGAGGCGGTCGAGGCCGCGGTGGGCCCGCCGGTGCTCGAGCTGCCGGAGCCCGAGGTGCCTTCGCCGTTGGTTTCTTCCTCCTTGGCGAGGTTGGCTTCGGCCGATTGCAGACTCGCCTTGGCCTGTTCCAGGGTGACCTCTGCGCTCTGGGGATCGAGCTCCGCGAGGAGTTGGCCCTGGACGACCTGCTGCCCCTGGGTTACGTAGATATGTGTGACGGTCCCGCTGGTCTTGAACCCGAGGTTGAGCTGGCTGGCGGGCTGGAGGTTGCCGCTCCCGGACACCGTTGACTGGACCACGCCCTCGGCCACGGTGGCGGTACGTGTCACCCGGGTCTGGCTACCCGAAGCGGGTCCCACGACGAGCACCGCGGCCACGATTGCGCCAACGCACAGGACTCCGAGTGCATAGACAGGCCAGGACGCTCTCTTCTGTTCGACCATTTGGGTTGGGTCGATACTGCGCGCGGGGCCTAAGAGCAGCTGAAGAAAGGCTGCAAGGGGGGATAAAACCGTCCAGTGGTGGTCGCTACCCGGATGGGACGGCGCTCCCCGCCGTCCCGCCGATGGATCCCGCCACCAGTCCGGAGACACCGGGCAGATCGCCCTTGCACTTGGCCAGGGCCGCTTTGAATTGAGCGCTGCTCGTGTCGACCCCTTCGGTGTTCAGGACCGGGCCGCTGGCCGAGCTCTTCGGTTCGGGCAGGTTCACGCCGGCGCCGCGCATGCATCCCACGAACGCCGTGACCGACTTGGCCTCGGAGGTCGTGTTGTTGGTGGGAAGGTTGAGTTTCAGGCCTGGGATGCACTGCTTCAGGGCGGCCTCGAACCCAGCCTGAGAGGTGCCGCTGCTCCTGGGAATGGTCATGCCCTTGCCGCGCATGCACGTGCGCAGCGCGGTCACGGCTGCGTTGAGCTTGGCCAGCTTCTGCGGGTCGACCGCAGGGTTCTTCTTGGTGAGGGCAGGCACGCTCGGGGCCTTCGACGTCGGCGCTTTCGTGCCGCCGGAGGTCGCCGGGGACGTCTTGGCGCTGGTGCTCGACGGCGGCTTCTTCGCGGCGGTGCTCGAGCTCGGCTGTATCGTCGAGGACGTCGTGGCCGGCTGCGTCGTGGCGGTCGTTGCGCTCGCGACGGCCGCGGTTGAGCCCGTCGAGGATCCGCTGCTCGAGGAGCCTCCGCACGCTGCCAGCAGCAGTGAGACCAGCGAGACGATCACCATGATCCCCGCCGCGCGTATGTTTCGTTGGCCGTAGATGTGAGGCACGAGGCTCCCTTTCGATGTTCCGACGTTCTCCACCCTGGCCGTGCTGTGCCGGCGCTTGGCAAGAGAGTCTCTCGCCAAGGGTGCTCCCTCTCGCTCCGAAGGCTGGGCCCTGGGCGTAAGGGTAGGCTAAGGGACGCGGGAACGCTGCCTAAATTCTTCCGAGCGCCAGGGGCCGATGCTCGGGCCCGCGCCGCTTTGACCGTCTGCGATGATCCCTCCGATGGCCAAATCCGGCGGGATCGACCTAGGTGGCACCAAGATCCAGGCTGTGATCGTCGATGAAGACCACAGCGTGCTCGGCTCCTCCCGTCGGCAAACGCCAACCAGCGGCGGACCGGCGGCTGTGGCGAGCGAGATGGAGATCGCGCTGCGAGACGCGGCCAAGGCAGCTGAGATCGAGCCCGCGGAGCTGGCCGGGGTGGGCGTGGGCTCCCCCGGGGTGATCGAGGACGGCAACGTCAGAGGCGCCCGTAACCTGCCCGACTGGGAAGGGACGTTCCCGCTCGCTGCGACCCTCCAGGACGCGCTCGGCTGCGAGGTGCGGGTGGGCAACGATGTCCAGGTGGCCACTGACGCAGAGTTCGGCCTCGGCGCGGGACGCCTGTACAGCTCGCTGCTCGGAGTCTTCTGGGGGACCGGCGTCGGCGGGGGGCTGATCCTCGCTGGCGAGCCCTGGATCGGCCGCGGGGGCGCCGGCGAGATCGGACACGTCGTCGTGGAGCTCGACGGGGCGCGCTGCACCTGTGGTCGACGTGGCTGCATGGAGGCGTATGCGGGCCGCGCGGCCATGGAACTGCACGTGCGCAAGCTCCACGAGGAGAAGGGTCGCAAGACGGACCTGTTCAAGCTGATGCAGGAGGCCGACCGCACGCGGCTGACGAGCGGGATCTGGGCGCGCGCGCTCGAGCACGGGGACAAGCTCGCGGGCCAGGTGCTCGACCGGGCGGTCAGGGCGCTCGGCGCCGGGATCGCATCGGTCGTCAACGTGCTCGACGTCGAGGGCGTGGTCATCGGCGGCGGCCTGGGGATCAGGCTCGGCCACCCCTATGCCAAACGCATCTCCGATGAGATGCTCCCGCACCTGTTCAACGACACGCAGCCACCGCATGTCCACGTCGCCGCGCTCGGGGACCTGGGCGGCGCGATCGGCGCCTCGTTGCTGATCCGACCCGAGGCGTAACGTTAGGAGTGCTGTGGCCCAGGCGATAGTTCATTTGTCGTCGATCCTTCGTAGCCCGCTCCTCGACCGGGCCGGCGAGCGGCTCGGCCGGGTGGAGGATCTGATCGTGCGGCTCGCCGACGGCGGCTATCCGCCGGTCACGGGCCTGAAGGCAAGGATCGGCGGTCGTGACCTGTTCGTGCCCGTGGGGCGGGTTGCTCAGCTCAAGCCCGGCGCCGTGCGCTTGGCGGGCGAGACGCTCAGTCTCGGGCGCTTCGAGCGGCGTGTCGGTGAGGTGCTGCTCGGCCAGGACGTGATCGGACGAAAGCTCGTCAACGTCGAGGCCGAGCCGCCGCGCCTGGTCACAGCCCACGAGATCGAGCTCGCCTGCATCGACGATTGGTGGCGTGTGGTCGGCGTGGATCCGAGCGTCTCTGCACAGTTGCGGCGCATGCTGCCACGGCGCCTGCGCACCCTCGTGGGAGATCGGCCCTTCCTGGACTGGGCTGACATGGAGCCGTTCGTCGGTCACATTCCCAGCGCGCGGCTGCGCTTTTCCCACCGCAAGCTCGCCAACCTGCATCCGGCCGAGATCGCCGACCTCGTGGAGGCGGCCTCGCACGAGGAGGGCGAGGAGATCATCGAAGCGGTGGGACACGATCGCGAGCTGGAGGCCGATGTCTTCGAGGAGCTCGATGAGCACCACCAGCTCGAGTTCATCCGCGAGCGCTCCGACGCGGAGGTCGCGGCCGTCATCGCCCGGATGGCGAGCGATGACGCCGCGGATCTGATCGTCGAGATCGACCAGGAGCGGCGTGGACGCATCCTCGCGCGCCTGCCGGCCGCCCAGCGTCGACGGATCGAAGCGCTGTTGGGCTACAACCCCTCGACCGCCGGGGGATTGATGAGCCCCGAGTTCATCAGCCTCCGCGAGGGAGACTCGGCTGGAGCGGCAATCGAGAAGGCCCGCTCGAGCTCTGTCGCGCCTTCCTCGGCGATGATCGTGTACATGTGCTCGGAGCACGGCTGCCTGCAGGGCTCGAGCAGCTTGGTCACGCTGCTGCGCGCCGGCGCCGATACTCGGCTCGAGGAGATCGTCGAGCGCGAGCCGATATCGGTGAAGACCGACGCCGACCTGCCGGAGGTGGCGCGCACGATGACCGATTACAACCTGTTGATGCTTCCGGTTCTCGACCACGACGAGCGGATGGTGGGTGTGGTCACCGTCGATGACGTGCTCGAGCTCACGTTGCCCGCCGGCTGGAGGCGGCGTTTTGGGGTCGTGCGCGACTGACGGTTGCTAGGCTGGGCGGTCGATGGGCCCCCGGACGGCGCGCAGGAAGGAGGTCGGCATGGACCGAGAACAGCCACGAAGTACCCAGCCGGCCGCACGACCGTCGGGCCCGTCCCTCCTGGCTTAGCCATCTTCTGAGGGACCTTCGTCCGCGGCGCGCGCGCCCAGATCTGACGTGGAATCCCTAGAGCAGGAACGGAGGTGAATGAGATGGCTGAGGACCCGACGCTCGCGCGAGCCCCGACGCGGCCGGAAGGCGTGCCTCCGGTGCTCGACGAGGCGCACATCGGGGACATCCGCGGTGCGCTCGGCACGATTGCGATGCACGACAGCGGCGAGCGGCACGGTTGGCGCTCGCGGGCGATGGCGCTGCTGGCGATCATGGGTCCCGGCCTGATCGTGATGGTCGGCGACAACGACGCCGGCGGCGTCTCCACCTACGCCCAGGCCGGCCAGAACTACGGCACGAGCCTGCTCTGGGTCCTGCTCCTCCTGATCCCCGTGCTGATCGTCAACCAGGAGATGGTCATCAGGCTCGGCGCCGTCACCGGAGTGGGTCATGCGCGCCTGATCAACGAGCGCTTCGGCCGCTTCTGGGGGTGGTTCTCGGTGGGCGACCTGTTCATCCTCAACTTCCTCACGATCGTCACCGAGTTCATCGGCGTGAGCCTCGCGCTCGGCTACTTCGGGGTCAGCAGGTACGTGGCTGTCCCGATCGCGGCGGCGGCGCTCGTGGCGATCACCTCGACGGGCAGCTTCCGCAGCTGGGAGCGCTTCATGTACGTGTTCGTCGTTGCCAACTTCCTGGTCATTCCCCTGCTCTTGCAGGCCCACCCGAAATTCTCGGACGTCGTCCAGCACACCTTCTCGCCCGGCATCAAGGGCGGAGCCAGCTCGACAGCCGTGCTGCTGATCATCGCGATCGTGGGGACGACGGTCGCGCCCTGGCAGCTGTTCTTCCAGCAGTCGAACATCATCGACAAGCGGATAACGCCGCGGTGGATCAACTATGAGCGCCTGGACACCGTGATCGGGGCGTTCGTCGTGGTGGTGGGAGCCGGTGCGCTGATGGCGGTCACGGCCTTCGCGTTCGGTGGCACAGCTGACTTCAGGCATTTCTCCGATGCGGGCACCGTGGCCAACGAGCTGGATCACAACCTCGGCTCGCTCGCCGGGGCCTTCTTCGCGATCGTGCTGCTCAACGCCTCGATGATCGGTGCGGCGGCCGTGACTCTCGCCACCTCCTATGCCTTCGGCGATGTGTTCGGAGCCAAGCATTCGCTCAACCGCGGTCCGCTGGACGCCAAGGCCTTCTACGCGAGCTTCACGTTGATGGTGATGGCGGCAGCCGGGATCGTCCTGATCCCGCGTGCGCCGCTCGGCCTGATCACGACCTCGGTGCAGGCGCTCGCGGGCGTGCTGCTCCCCAGCGCGACCGTGTTCCTGCTACTGCTCTGCAACGACCGCGAGGTGCTGGGTCCGTGGTCGAATCCAACCTGGCTCAACGCCATAGCGAGCGTGATCATCGGGATCCTGGTCGAGCTGTCGCTGATCCTGATGGCGAGCACGATGTTTCCGAAGATCGACGTCACCAGGCTGTTCGGCTACCTCTCGATTGCCCTGGCAGCGGCTCTCCTCGCCATGGGCGTCTACGTGCTGCGCAACCGGACGCGGGCGCCGAGCGGGCAGGAGGACATTCGCAAGATGCCTCGCGAGCAGCGCAACGCGTGGACGATGCCCCCGCTGGCGCTGCTCGAGCGCCCGGCGTGGTCGCCGGGTCGCAAGGCGGCCATGCTGATGCTGCGCGGGTATCTCGTGCTCGCGGTGCTCCTGCTGATCGTCAAGACGGTCCAGATAGGACACTGAGGGCTCGCGAGCGCGAGGCTGCCCTCCATCCGAGCGCTCGTCCCGCGCGCCACGCACGCGTAGGCGCTGTCTATGTTTGACGTGGTGTTGCCCTTCTGGATATCCATCGCGGTGCTCTCCGTCAGCCAGGGTCTCGCGGTGGCCCTTGCCGGCACGCTGAGAATCCAACGGCTCACACCGCTGGCCGGCCGCCTTTGGGCGCTGATCCCGCCACTGTCGGTCCTCGCGTTCGTATTCGTCGCGCGTGCCGCCGAAGCCGCGAGCGCGCAGGGGCTCACCTATCTCGCCCTCGTGGCCGTCCCACTGCTCGCTGCGCTCGCCCTCGGATGGCTGGCGCACGGCGCGCGTCCCCTCCGAGCGATCTTGGTCCTACTGCTGTTCGCCCTCGCATGGGCCGACCGCGGGGGCCTGGTGGGCGAGGGAGCGGCCCTGCTCCTCTCCGGACTCAGCTGCGTGGCGCTCGGCACTCTGCTCGCGGCAGTCACGCCCGCGCGCTGGCTCGCTGGGGGCATCGTCGCGATGGCGCTCGCCGATACCGCGCTGGTGGTCTCCGATCTGCTGCAGCGACCAAACAACGCACTGAACGCGGCCCATCCCGCCGCGGGCCTGCCTCGGCTTCAGAGCGCCGTGTTCGGCTCGGCGGTCATGGGCTACGGGGACCTGTTCATAGCCGGCGTGCTGGGTGGGCTGCTGGCGGCCCGGCTCGGGCGCTCCGCACAACTGCGCGCAGCGGGCCTGACGGTTCTGCTGGCGCTGTGCTTCGACCTCCTGTTCTTCCTCGTCAACGAGCTGCCGGCGACCGTTCCGGTCGCGCTCACGCTCGTGCTCGTGGCGCTCAGGCGCCGGCGGCTATCCGCTCTTCGGCCTCGCGCCCCGGAACAGCCAGTGGCCGCGGCTCCTGGGAGAGGAGCTCCGCTCGTGAGGTGATCGCTCGCGCGGTGATCTCGACCGCGCTCGGCGTCAGCACCTCCTTGTCCGAGGCCGCCCCCGCCTGCTCGATCCGCCGCACCTGGGGGATGACGCGGTGGTCGAATGACCCCACCGCCTCGTTGTACGCGGTGATGGCGGAGTCCAGCTGGCGCCCGACCTTGGCGAACGGCTCTACGAATCGGCCGAGGCGCCGATGCAGCTCACGCGCCGAGTCGGCGATGTCGCGCGCCGACTCGGCGATCAGCTCCTGGCGCCAGCCGTAGTGCACCGCCCACAGCAGACCGATCAGCGTGGTGGGCGTAGCCATCAGGACCTGCTGCTGAACCCCGTATTCGATCAGGGCCGGGTCCTGGGCCAGCGCGGCCTGGTAGATGCCGTCGGATGGGACGAACATCACCACGAACTCCGGAGTGGAGTCGAACTGGCGCTGGTAGCCCTTGGAGGCGAGTTTGGCGATGTGCTCGCGCGTCTGGCGGGCGTGGCGCGCGGCGTGCAGCTCGCGCTCATCCTCCGCCGAGGCCTCGATCGCGGAGAGGTAGGCGTCGAGGGGCACCTTGGAGTCGACGACGACCAGCTTGCCGCCGGGGAGTCGCACGAGCATGTCCGGGCGCAGCACGCCTTCGCCGGTATCGATCGTGCTCTGCTCGACGAAGTCGCAATGGGAGACCATCCCCGCCATCTCGACCACGTTGCGCAGCTGGATCTCGCCCCACGCACCGCGTGTGCTCGGCCGCTTGAGCGCCGAGACGAGGTTGCCGGCCTCCTGGCGCAGTGTGCCGACGCCGTCGCCGAGCTGGCGCACCATCTGGGCGAGCTCGCCCTGGGCCTGGCGACGCTCGCGCTCGAGGCGCCCGATCTCGCTCTCCATCCGACCGAGCTTCTCGGCGACCGGGCCCACGATCCCCTTGATCTCCTCGGCGCGGCGCGCCATCTCGCCGCTCGCACGCTCCTCCTCGGCCCGGCGTGCCTCGGCGACACGCTGCGCGAGGCTCTCCCCGGTCTGGGCCAGCACGTCCACCGAGATCGCCTTGAGCTCGTCGCGCATGCGATCGCGGCTGCGACGCGTCAGCGCCGCGGCACAAACCGCGCCGAGCAGTACCCCGACGATCAGCAACAGGATGCTCATGCTCCATCAGACGGTGACATCCGCACCGGACGGGAGCGCTCGAGCGCTCCCGTCCGGCAGGGAGGCGGTGTCCCCGCACCCCATCCCTCAGGGCTCTCGCAGAGCGCAGCGCCCGGGCCGGACAGGCCCGGCGGACAGGGCGCCGGGGAGGCGTCTGCAGCCCCCGATGCCACTTGACATCTAGGCATTCTGCAGGTATCTTGCCGGCAACGCTCGCCGGATTCTCTGGGATACGTGCGGGCTGCCGTACAGAGGGATGCAGTTTTAGTGAGGGAAACATCCATGAGATGGGGCTGCGCCATTGGGGGGGTTCTCTCTGCTGGCGGTCCCGCCGGCAACTAGGAGGATGAGAGAATGCAAGCCATGAATGGCTACGGTGCTTCAGGCACCGGACGCTCTGCGCGTCTGGTCGGATGCTTGATCGCACTGGTGGTGCTCTCGGCGATGACCGTGCCGTCGATCGCCAGCGCCAAAGAAACGCAGAAGGTGAGCTACATCGGGCTCGGGGACTCGCTGGCGTTCGGCTACTCCCAGCAGCTCTTCAACGAATACGAAAAACTCGGAGAGCCCGTGGGCGCCTTCGAACATGGGTACGTCAACGACTACTTCGCCAAAGTCAACAAAGGCGGGAAAGTCAAGCTCGACAACCTCGGTTGTCCGGGTGAGACGACCGAGTCGCTGATCGGCACCAAACTGGTGGGTGCGCTGAACGCGGCGCTGGCAGGGAAAATCCCTGAGCCCGTCACAGGTGAAGCGCCATGTGCGTACCATTACGGCGCAGGGCTTCCGCTCCACCACGAATACGGTGGAACGAAATCGCAGCTCGAAAGCGCGCTCGAAACGATCGCCGCCGAGAAAGCCGCCGGCAAGCCAGTCAAGATGATCTCGCTGAACATCGGCGCCAACGATCAGCTTCACGCGATCGCGAAAATCAAAGCCGAAGTCACGGCGCAGATCACAGCCAAAGTGACCGCGATCGCCAAAACGGAGTCTGAAGAAGCGATCACCAAAAAACTCGAAAAACTCGCTGCCGAACACGTGACCGCGATCGTCACGGGCATCGCCAACAAAGAGGTTGAAGAAAAAGTCGCGCAGATCGCCCACGAAGAGGTCGTGGAAAAGATCGGCAAAGGCGAACTCCCGTACGAAGAACCGGCTGACAAAGAAGCCGGCGAACTGTTCGCCTACGAATACGCCGTGGCGCACCACGCCGAACTCGTCAAAGAAGGCGAAAAACTCGGCTACGAATACTCGATCGCCCACAAAGCCGAACTCGAAGGCCTCGGGCTCATCTACGAGGGTGAATACGGCGCCATCCACCACGCGGAACTGGTTGCAGAAGGCCAGGCCCTCGGTGAACTGTTCGGCTACGAATACTCGATCAGCCACAAAGCCGAACTGGAAGCGTTGGGCAACGCGCTGTTCGCACAGACGCTGACAGCGACCGCGCCGGGCCTGTTCGAGCAGATCAACGTGAACATCACGGGCATCCTGACCGCCATTCGTGGCGCCGGGTACACCAAGAAGATCATCTTCCAGGGTGGCTACAACCCGTATGGAAACTACGGAGCGGGCGAACTGCTGCCCGGATCCAACACGTTGCTCGCTGCGCTGAACGCAGCCGAGAAAGTGACCGTCCACAAGCGGCCCTTCAAAGCATGCTTCACGGACCCGCAGACGGTGTTCAACCCCGGGCTTCCGGCGGAAGCCGGGCTGCTGGCCACGCTCACGAATATGGCCAACGGGACTAAATTCGAAGGCAAAGCGAATGGGCCGGACATCCACCCGACCCCGGCTGGCTACGAAGCGCTGGCCAACCAGATGGCGACGACCTGCAGGTTCTAGGCAGGCACTCCCTCGCCTCTGCGAGGGAGTGAGCTGACACGGGGCGCCCGGCTGATCGGCCGGGCGCCCCGTCTGGCTTAAGCGCCCGCTGCGGTCCGTCCGGCGGCCGTCTGTTCGAGGATCCCGAGCATCACCGGCGCCGCCGGCACGAGCCGGGCGCCGGCCGGGGCCGCGGCGATCACCTGCCTGATCGGCGCCGACGGAGAGAGGGGGCGGATGGCGATGTCCTCACGCACCACCGACAGCGCCAGCTCGGGGATCAGCGCGACGCCCACCCCAGCCGCGACCAGGCCCTGGATCGTCTGGTAGTCGTCGCTCTCGAAGGTCACGTGGGGCTCGAAGCCGGCGGCGTGGCAGCTGCGCACCACGTGCAGCGCGCAGAGGCTCGTGCGCGAGGTCTGCACCCAGTCTTCCTCGGCCAGATCCTCCAGGCGGATCACCTCCGAGGCGGCGAGCCGGTGCTCGCGCGGCAGCGCGAGGTGCATCGGATCCTCGATCAGCTCGACCTTGGTCACGTCGTCCGTGAGCAGGCTCTCGCCGGGGAACTCGAACAGCAGCGCCACGTCGATCTCGCCGGCGCGCAGGCGTGGCACGATCTGCTCGGGCTCGCCCTCGGTGAGCGTCAGCTCGACGTCTGGGTAGCTGGAGCGGAAGGTGGCGATCGCGTGCGGCATCAACGTCGCCCCGGCGGTCGGGAAGGACGCCACGCGCAGGCGCCCGCCGCGCAGCCCCGCGATCTCCGAGAGGGCCGCTTCCGCCGCGTCGAGGCCCGCGAGGATGCCCTCGGCGTGCCCGACGAGCATCTGACCGGCCGCCGTCAGGCTCACCCCGCGCGGGTGGCGCTCGAGCAGGGCCATGCCGGTCTCGGCCTCGAGGGTGGCGATCTGCTGCGAGATCGCCGACTGCGTGTAGGACATCGCCTCCGCGGCCGCCGAGATCGAGCCGCGGTAGGCGACCTCCTTGAGCACCTTCAGGCGAGCCACGTTAAGCATAAGCAACTCTTATACTAGCAATCATAAGTTACATTGGCGCTGATGGCAGGATGGTGCGACCATCGAGAGAACAAGAGCTTCGACAGACACCGTCCGGGCCATATCGAATGGCCGGCCATCGAGACAGGAGATCCCAAAATGTCAGCCAAGGTCATCGTTTCCTACGACGGCACCGCCAACGAGGACGACGCGGTCGCGCTCGGCCGCCTGTTCGCCGAGGCCGGCGCGGAGGTGTCGCTCGCGTACGTCCGCCACACGCCCGAACCCGACAGCGCACGCGAGGACATCGCCCAGCACGAGGCGCTCGCAATGCTCGAGCGCGGCGCCCAGCTCCTCGGCAACCCCGCCGCGGGACGTCTCGTCGTCACCGACCGCTCCACGCCGGAGGGCCTCGCGTCGCTGGCCGAGCGCGAGGGTGCCGATGTGATCGTGTTCTGCTCGGACTCGCACACGGCCAAAGGCCACATCGCTGTCGGCAACTCGGCCGAGCGCCTGCTCGAAGGCGGTCGCACGGCCGTCGCGATCGCGCCGGTCGACCTCGCCGAAAGCAGCGATGGCGTATCGATCCAGCAGATCGTCGCCGTGGGCGACACGGACGGTGGCGCTCGTGAGACCGCCGAGTCCCTCGCCGCGGCGTTCGGTGCCACGGTCGCCCCCGTGATCAACGAGGACGCGGGACTGCTCGTGCTCGACTCGCGCCCCGAGGCACAGGAGGGCGTGACCGGCCTGAGCGCCTCCGCTGCGCACCTGATCGAGATCGCCACCTGCCCGGTGCTGGTGCTCCCGCGTGGTACGCGCCTTCAGTTCGGGCACGCTCCGGCCCACGCGGTCGCGTAGGCCCCCGAGTCATCCGGCTGCGCACGCCGGCCGGGCCGTCCTCAGCGGACGGTCCGGCCACGCGCCCGCGCGTGCGCGTAGCGCGCGAGCGCCTGCAGGAAGTCGAGGGTCCCGCCCACGAGGTGACCGACAGGCCCGGTCCACAGCCACGTCTCGAGGCGTCTGTGGCGCGAATGCGCTGCGCGAGCTGTCACAGAGCGGCACGGTATCGTGGCGGGGATGCCGAGCGCCCTGAAGACCAAAGTCACCGAGCTCGGCGACTCGCGCGTGCGGTTGCAGGTCGAGGTTCCCTCAGAGGAGCTCGAGGGTCGACTCGAGCGCAAGGCCAGGCAGCTGGGCCAGCAGCTGAAGCTGCCGGGCTTTCGGCGTGGCAAGGTCCCGGCCCCGCTCGTGATCCAGCGGATGGGACGCGAGGTCGTGCTCGAGGAAGCCGTGCGCGAGACGATCTCCACCTGGTACTCCGACGCGATCGACACCGCCGGGATCGTGCCCGTGGGCGATCCCCAGCTCGACCTCGGCGAGCTGCCCCCCAGGGGGCAGGCGCTCGAGTTCTCGATCGAGATCGGCGTGCTTCCCAAGGCCCAGCTGGGCGACTACAAGGCGCTCGAGGTGGGACGCCGTGAGGCCGAGGTCCCAGACGAGCAGATCGAGCAGGAGATCGAGGCCATGCGCGAGCGCCTGGCGCGCCTGGAGACCGCGGAGCGCCCCGCGGCCACGGGCGACTTCGTCGTGGTCGACTACGTCGGCTCGATCGCCGTCACGGGCGGCGGCGAGGGCGAGGAGAGCTGGGAGCCGTTCGAGGGCGGAGAGGGTCGCGACCAGCTCGTGGAGCTCGGCGGAGGCAACCTGATCCCGGGCTTCGAGGAGGCGCTGATCGGCGCGGGCGCCGGCGAGACGCGCACGGTGGCGCTGACCTTCCCGGCCGAGTACGGCAACACCGAGCTGGCCGGGCGCGATGCCTCCTTCGAGGTCACCGTCAAGGAGGTCAAGCTCAAGCAGCTGCCCGCGGTCGACGAGGACTTCGCGATCGACGCCGGCTTCGACGACATGGACGAGCTGCGCGCCGACATCCGCAGTCGCCTGCTCGAGGTCGAGGAGGGCAGGGTGGCGGCGGAGTTCCGCCAGGCGGCGCTCGACGCGGCCGTGAGCGCGGCGCAGGTAAATGTGACGCCCGAGCTGGTCGCGGCCCGGGCGCGGGAGATGTGGGAGCGCATGCTCCACTCGCTCTCACACCGCGGGATCTCCCGCGAGGCCTACCTGCAGATCACGGGCCGCCCCGAGGAGGAGATCCTCGAGGAGATGGAGCCCGAAGCCGAGCAGGCGCTGCGCCGCGAGGCCGTGATCACCGCGGTCGTCGCCGCAGAGGAGATCAGCCCGTCCGAGGAGGACCTCCTGGAGGCGCTCGCGCCGACCGCGGAGCGCGAGGAGGTCGAGCCACAGAAGCTGCTCGCCGACCTGCGCGCGAGCGGGCGCCTGGAGGAGGTGCGCGAGGATCTCGCGGCACGCCAGGCGATCGACCTGCTGGCCGCCGAGGCCAAGCCGATCCCGCTGGCCCAGGCGCAGGCGCGCGAGCAGCTGTGGACGCCCGGGAAGGCTGGGGCACAGCAGGCCGCGGGACAGTCCCCCGCAGAGGCGCCCGCGCGACTGTGGACACCAACCGATCAGAGATCGACCAGCTAGCCTCTAGAGGAATCCGGTCGGCGAAGCGAAACAAAGGCGAACTATGAGCCCACTTGTCCCAATGGTCGTCGAGCAGACCTCGCGCGGTGAGCGAGCATTCGACATCTACAGTCGCCTGCTCAACGAGCGGATCATCTTCCTCGGCACGCCCGTGGACGACCAGATCGCCAACCTGATCGTGGCCCAGCTGCTGCACCTCGAGTCCGAGGACCCCGAAAAGGACGTCTCGCTCTACATCAACTCGCCTGGCGGCTCCGTGTATGCGGGGCTGGCCATCTACGACACGATGCAGTTCATCAAGCCCGATGTGCAGACGATCTGCGTCGGGATCGCCATGTCGATGGGCGCGCTGTTGCTGGCGGGTGGCGCGGCGGGCAAGCGGATGGCGCTGCCCAACGCCAAGATCCTGATCCACCAGGTCTCCTCGAGCTTCCAGGGGCAGGCGACGGACATCGAGATCCACGCCAGGGAGATCATCGACGTTCGCCGCCGTCTGGACGAGATCATCGCCAAGCACACCGGCAAAGAGCTCGAGGCCGTGCGTAAAGACACCGAGCGTGACTACTTCATGAGCTCCGAGGAGGCCAAGGAGTACGGCATCATCGACCGGGTGATCTCGGAGCACTAGCTTCGAGGTCACGTGGTACGCAGCGGGACCGCGGGAGAGCAACGATATGGCCAGACCGACAGATTCCAACGAGCAGCTCCTGTGCAGCTTCTGCGGCAAGTCCCAGCGGCAGGTCAAGAAGCTGATCGCCGGGCCCGGCGTCTACATCTGCGACGAGTGCATCGATCTCTGCAACGAGATCATCGACGAGGAGCTCTCGGCGCCGCCGGCCTTCGACATCGAGAACCTGCCCAAGCCGCGCGAGATCTACGAGGTCCTGGACGAGTACGTGGTGGGCCAGGACCCCTCCAAGCGCACGCTGTCGGTGGCCGTGTACAACCACTACAAGCGCGTCCAGATGATGATGTCCGGCGACTCGGACATCGAGCTGCAGAAGTCCAACATCCTGCTGCTCGGGCCGACGGGCTGCGGCAAGACGCTGCTCGCGCAGACGCTCGCCCGCACCCTCAACGTGCCGTTCGCGATCGCGGACGCGACCGCGCTGACGGAGGCCGGCTATGTGGGCGAGGACGTCGAGAACATCCTGCTCAAGCTGATCCAGGCCGCCGACTACGACGTCAAGAAGGCCGAGACCGGGATCATCTACATCGACGAGGTCGACAAGATCGCGCGCAAGGCCGACAACCCGTCGATCACGCGGGACGTCTCCGGCGAGGGCGTCCAGCAGGCGCTCTTGAAGATCCTCGAGGGCACGCAGGCCTCGGTGCCGCCCCAGGGTGGGCGCAAGCACCCCCACCAGGAGTTTCTCACGATCGACACGACCAACGTGCTGTTCATCTGCGGTGGCGCCTTCGCCAACCTCGACAAGGTGATCGAGCGACGCATCGGCCACAAAGGCGTGGGCTTCGCCGCTGCGATCGAGGCCAAGGCCGAGCGCGACACGGGCGAAGTGTTCGAGAGCTGCCTTCCCGAGGACCTGATCGAGTACGGCCTGATCCCCGAGTTCATCGGCCGCCTGCCGGTGATGTCGGCCGTCCATCAGCTCACGCGCGAGGACCTCGTCTCGATCCTCACCGAGCCGCGCAACGCCCTGGCCAAGCAGTTCCAGCGCTTCTTCGCCTTCGACGGGATCGAGCTCGTCTTCTCCGAGGACGCGCTGACGGCGGTGGCAGAGAAGGGCCTCGAGCGCGAAACCGGAGCACGGGGCCTGCGCTCGATCATCGAGGAGATCCTGTTGGAGGTGCAGTTCGAGCTGCCCTCGCGCCGCGACGTCAAGAAGTGCGTGGTCACCAAGGAGACGGTCGAGAAGGGTCTGACACCGACGCTCGTCACCGAAGCTGCGCCGGAGGAGGAGGAGGACTCCTCGCTGCGTGAGGAGTCGGCCTAGTCTGTCCTTCCTGCGAGCCTTGGCGATGGATGCGCCCGCGGCAGGGCGTCTCGCATCGCTCCCCGCTACCATCGCGACTGTGCGCAAGTCAACGTCCACCTCGAAGCCCAAGGGTTCGCGCCTGAAGGCGCTGCCGTGGGCCGCGCTGCTGCAGGCGGGCGTGGTGATCGGCAACCGCTGGCGTTCGCTCTCGGAGAAGGAGCGTGCCCGCCTGGGCACCCTGGCGCGCGACTCGCGGGGCCGGCTCGGCAACCTGAGCGAGAAGGAGCGCAAGGAGCTGCGCCGGCTCGCTGGGAAGCTCGATCTCAAGGGCATGGTGCGGGACCTCGTCCCGATCGCCCGCGGCGGGCGCAAGCGCCGCCGCCGCTCATAGCTGTGAGCGGGCGCCGGAAAGGCCCTTGACGGCGATGGCCGATGCCCTCGACGATCTCTCCACGCAGGAGCTGCACGACCGCGCCATCCGCCGTGCGGAGAAGCACCTCGACGTCAAGTTCTTCTGGTCGCTGCTCAAGATGATCCCGGCTGCCGAGGCCCTCAGCGGGGACGAGGGCGAGGCCGAGTACGACATGCAGTCCTCCAAAGGGCTGATCTACGACGCCGTTCACAGCGGCGAGGGAGAGCTCGGAGAGGCGCTGCGCCCTCTGTTCCTCGACTACCTGCGCAGCCACCCCGACGCCTAGTCGCGCCCGCCCCGCGCCCGGACGAGACGATGCCAAACCCTCAGCGCGCCGAGGACGCCACCACCTGGACAGAGGAGCGGGCCGAGCGCCAGCTGCGCTCGCTCGAGCTGTTCGGCATGCGCTTCGGGCTGGATCGGATGCGGCGCATGATGACCGTGCTCGGCTCGCCCGAGCGCCGCTTCGCCTCGATCCACGTGCTCGGCACCAACGGCAAGTCCTCGACCACGCGCATGACGGCGGCGATCCTCGAGCGCCACGGCCTGCTCACGGGCGCATACCTGTCTCCGCACCTGATCTCCTATCGCGAGCGTGTGCTGATCTCAGAGTGCGAGATCGAGGCGGATGCCTTCGCCGCCGCCGTCTCCCGGGCCAGCTGGGCAGCCGAGCGGGTCAACCGCACGCTCGGGGAGGACGACCACGTCACGCAATTCGAACTCCTGACCGCGGCCGCGCTATGGGAGATGGCAGAGCAGGGCGTGGAGGTCGCGGTGGTGGAGGCCGGACTCGGAGGGCGCTACGACGCCACCAGCGTGATCGACGCAGGGGTGATGGTGCTCACCAACGTGGGTCTCGAGCACACGCGCTGGCTGGGGCCCACGATCTCCGACATCGCCGAGGAGAAGCTCGCGGTGGTGCCGGCACGGGGCACGTTGGTGCTCGGCCAGGATCTCGCTGCGAGCGCACTCGAGGTGGCCGAGCGGGTGGCCGGCGAGCGCGCAGCCGCGCTCGTGCAGGTTCCTGCGCTCGATCCCGCCGTGCCCCTGCAAGCCCGCGGCCCCTTCCAGCGCCGGAACTTCGCGCTTGCGCGCGCCGTCGCAGAGGCGCATCTCGCCCTCGCGGGCGTGTCGCTGAGCGAGGAGGCGGTGGCGGCCGCCGCGGCGGAGACCTCCGTGCCCGGACGCCTGCAGCTCCTGGACGGGGACCCGCCCACGCTGCTCGACGGTGCGCACAATCCAGACGCGGCGAGGGCGCTCGCCGCCGCGCTTCCCGAGGCGCTCGGCGAGCGGCCGCTGGCTCTCGTGCTCGGCGTGCTCGAGGACAAGGACGCCGCGGAGATGCTTGCGACCCTGCTGCCGCTGTGCGAGAGGGCGTGGTTCACCGCCCCGCCGAGCAGCCGGGCGCTGTCTCCGGCTGCGCTCGAGTCGCTCGCGCGCCAGATGGGCTTCGACGCGGCGAGCTGTGAGCCGCGACCGCTGCAGGCGTTGGCTCGGGCCCGGGACTGGGCACGCGAGCGTGACGGCGCTGTGCTGGCCACCGGCTCGGTCTATCTCGTCGGAGACCTGCTCGGCGAGCTCGCGCACTCGCGGGCGCGTGGCCCGCGTCCGGGGAGCCCTGCCCGATGAACAGGGACGGACCCTCGGTGCTCACCATGATCGGCGCGGTCGCGTTGATCGTGGCCCTGGTGATCCTCGTGTTCTTCGCCGCGGGGTATGGATTCGGCCGGTTGTTTCTCTAAACTCAGCCGGCCATGCCACCGCTCGCATACTTCGGAATCGAAAGCAGCGGGTTGAACCTGGCGGTCGACCTGCTGATCCTGTTCGTCGCGGTCTTCTACCTCTCGCTGATCTATTGGACCTACGCCGACGCGCGTCGTCGGATCGTAGATCCGATGCTGATCGGCTGTGCGACGGCCGCCTCGCTGTTTCCGTTTGTCGGGACGATCGTCTACATGATCCTGCGTCCCCCCGAGTACCTGGAGGACGTGCGGGAGCGCGAACTGGAGATGCAGGCGGCCGAGGCACGCCTGCACCAGCTCGACCAGGCGCTGTGCCCTCACTGCGACTATCGGGTCGAGCGCGACTTCGTGCGCTGTCCGAGCTGCCTGCGCAAGCTCAAGGAGCGCTGTGCGAGCTGCTCGCGTCCGCTGGACCAGGCATGGACCATCTGCCCATATTGCGAGGCCGACGTTCCCGGCATCGCCGCGCCGCGGACGCGGCGCCGACGTCCGGCGGTGGAGAGCGAGCTCGCCGATCTCGATCGGCCGCCGGCGGGCCAGGAGGACACGGACGCCGATGAGGTGGCCCCCGTGGCCGCCTCCGAGCCGGCCACGCGGCCACGCGGGAGCGGACGGGCCAGGCGCCCGCGTCCGAGCTCCTGAGACGCATCACAACCTTCCCAACCCGAGCAAAAGGAACCAATGGACCGAACGCTGATCCTCGTAAAGCCCGACGCCTTCGCACGCGGCCTGACCGGCGAGATCGTCGCCCGCTTCGAGCGCAAGGGACTGGAGATCGTGGCGCTGCGGCAGATGACCGTCACCCGGGAGCTCGCCGAGCAGCACTATGCCGAGCACTCCGAGCGCCCGTTCTTCGGCGAGCTCGTCGACTTCATCACCTCGGGCCCGATCGTCGCGATGGTGCTCGAGGGCACCGATGCCGTCAAGGCGGCGCGACAGCTGATCGGCGCCACCAACCCGCTGGAGGCGGCTCCCGGCTCGATCCGTGGCGACTTCGCGATTGAGATGGGAGCGAACATGGTGCACGGCTCGGACTCGCCCGAGTCGGCCGCGCGCGAGGCGGCGCTGTTCTTCGGAGACCTGTAGCCACTGCCCGAGCGCCCGCCTCTCGTTCTCGCCTCGGCTTCGCCGCAGCGCAGCGCCCTGCTCGCCCGGCTGGGCGTGCCGTTCACGATCAGGGCAACCGACGCCGAGGAGCTCGAGCAGGGGGAGAGCCCCGCGGAGGTTGCGGTGGAGAACGCGTTGCGCAAGGCGCGCGCGGCGCGGCGGGCCGGGAGGCGCGAGGCGGTGCTGGGCTGCGACACGATCGTGGCCCTCGACGGCACGATCTACGGCAAGCCACCCGACGCGGCGGCGGCGCGCAGGACGCTGATGGCGCTCGGCGGGCGCACCCACGAGGTCATCAGCGGCCTGGCGCTGCTGCTGCCCGACGGCTCTGCCGAGAGAACGGCCGTGGCACGTACGAGGGTCACGTTTCGAGCCCTGGATGAGGATCTGCTCGACTGGTACGTGGGAACGGAGGAGTGGCGTGGGCGCTCAGGCGGCTATGCCATCCAGGGCGCCGGTGCGGCGCTCGCGGTGGCCGTGGACGGCGAGGAGGAGAACGTCGTGGGGCTGCCGCTGCTCACGCTTGCCGCGCTCTATCCCGAGCTCGTCAGCGATTGATGAAGGCGCCTTCGGCGCCTGCGGCGTTCGTAGTGGCCGTCACGCTCGCTCTGGCGCCCACCGGGCCCATTTCGCCTGCAAAACGGCTGGCAGCCGGCGCGGCGCTGGACGGACGTTCGCTACACTGACCCACGGGTGCACCCCGATGAGCGCCGGCCGCCAACAGCGCTGCTGACCGCTCTTCGACCGGTAGCGGCGCCAGGCCGGATCCAAGCGTGCCCTCTCTCTATATATGGGCATCTTCAGCTATCTGACAGGATTCGGCGGTCGCGACATGGCGGTCGACTTGGGCACCGCCAACACCCTCGTCTACGTTCGCGGGCGCGGCATCGTCCTCTCCGAGCCGAGCGTCGTGGCGATCGACTCGCGTACGGGCGAAGTGCACGCCGTGGGCATCGAGGCCAAGCGCATGCTCGGACGCACACCCGGGACGATCCAGGCCATTCGCCCGCTCAAGGACGGGGTGATCGCGGACTTCGACGTAACCGAGCAGATGCTCAGGCACTTCATCCAGAAGGTCCATCAGAACCGTTGGGCACACCCGCGCGTGGTCGTTTGCGTGCCCTCGGGCGTGACCGGCGTGGAGAAGCGGGCGGTGGAGGAGGCATGCCTGTCTGCGGGCGCGCGCACCGCCTACCTGATCGAGGAGCCGATGGCGGCGGCGATCGGCGCCGGGCTCCCCGTGGGCGAGCCAACCGGCTCGATGGTGGTGGACATCGGTGGGGGGACCTCCGAGGTGGCCGTGATCTCGCTCGGCGGGATCGTGGTCTCGCAGTCCATCCGCGTGGGCGGCGATGAGATGGACGAGGCGATCATCAACTACGCCAAGAAGGAGTACAAGCTGCTGATCGGCCAGCAGACAGCCGAGGAGCTGAAGCTCGAGATCGGCTCGGCCTGCCCCATGGCCGAGGAGCTGCAGGCGGAGATCCGGGGGCGCGACATGGTTGCCGGGCTGCCCAAGACCGTCGTTCTCACCAGCGAGGAGATCCGCCAGGCGCTCGAGGAGCCGCTGAGCCAGATCATCGACGCGGTCAAGGAGACCCTCGACCGCACGCCTCCGGAGCTCGCCTCGGACATCATGGACCGCGGCATCATGCTCGCCGGCGGCGGCTCGCTGCTGCAGGGACTCGACGTGCGCCTGCGCGAGGAGACCCAGATGCCGGCCCACCTCGCGGAGTCCCCGCTGACCTGCGTGGCGGTGGGGTCGGGTCGCTCGCTCGAGGAGTTCGAGGCCATACACCGCTCCAATCGCACCTCGCGCAACCGTCGTCGCCGGTGAGCACACACGCACGCGTGCGACGGCCCGCTGGCGCCGGGGGTACTCTGTCCCGTGAACGCTTCGGAAGGTAGTCATCGGTGTACGACAAGACTGTCCGGCGTCGACGAGTGGTGCTTGTGCTGCTCGTCGTGCTCTCCCTGCTGCTCCTGACGGCCTACTTCGGCGAGGCACCGGGTGGGCGCCTGCACGGTGTGCAGCGAGCCTTCCTCACGGTCGTCTCCCCGATCCAGGATGGCGCCAACAAGGCGCTGAAGCCGGTGCGAGACCTGTTCGGCTGGTTCGGTGACACGCTGCACGCAAAAAGCCAGCGCAACGAGCTGCGAAAGCAGAACGACGCGCTGCGCCAGCAGCTGGCCTCAGACGCCTCCGAAAAACGCACATACCGCCAGCTGATCGCCCTCTACAAACTCGATCAGCTCGGGGTCGGCAGCTATCACCCTGTCACCGCCACGGTCGTCGCCGTGACGCCCAACATCTGGTATTCGACCGTCGACATCGACAAGGGCTCGAACGCCGGCGTTCACGTCAACGACCCGGTGATCAACGGCGAAGGCCTCGTCGGGAAGGTGGCAAGCGTGGTCGGCGACGGCGCCCAGGTGGACCTGATCACCGACAGCTCCGTGGGCGTCTCGGCACGGATCGGAACGAGCAACGCCACCGGGATCGTGCAACCGAAGGTGGGCGAACCCAACGACCTTCTGCTCCAGTACCTGCCGGCGGGCGCGCAGGCGGTGAAGGGCGAATGGGTCTACACCTCCGGCACGCTCTCAGGCGCCGATGAATCGCTCTATCCGCCCGGCATCACGATTGGCCAGGTCACCTCGGTCAACGAAGAAAGCGCCTACAAGTCCGTGAACGTGAGCCCGGCCGTCAACCTGCACAACCTGGACGTCGTCCAGGTGCTCACCTCCGGCGCCGGCACGAGGGCGTCGAACCTGAGCAGCATCGCCACGACGCTTCCGCCTGGACAGAACACGGGCACGAACACGCGCGGAGAACAGCTCGCCTCGACTGGCCCTGAAGGATGAGCAGCTCGAGCACCGGCCCCCTGTATGCGCGTATCGCAGCCCTGGCGATCGTCCTGGTGTTCTTTCAGATCGGCGTTGTCTCCGAGGTTCCGGTGTTCGGCGTCAGCGCCGATCTCTCGCCGCTGCTCGTTGCCTTCGTGGGCCTCTTGTGCGGCTCGATGACCGGCGCGGTCGCCGGTTTCGCGATCGGGCTGTTGGTCGACCTGGCGCTGTTTCAGACGCTCGGGCTGACCTCGCTGATCTTCACGCTCATCGGCTTCTGGTGCGGGCGACTGCGCGAGCTGCGCGATCCGCAGGGCGCACTGATGCCCGTGCTGCTGGGAGCCGGCGTGTCGGGCGCATCGCTCGTCGGCTATTCGCTGATGGAGTTCATGCTTGGCGTCGATGCGCCCGTGAGCCTCGATCTGTTGCGCCAGATCCTGCTCGGTGTGGTGGTCAACACGATCGTTGCGCTGCCGATGTGGGTGCTCGTCAGGCGCTCTCTGATCGGCGCTCTCCCCGATGACCCGCGCCGGCGCCGGCGCCGGCGGGCCTACACGACCGGGGGTTTGAGCCCCCTCTCCAAAGCATGAGCGCCGTCGAGCCCGCGCGGTCGCGCGATCCGCGTGTGCCGGTCTCGCCACAGCTGGCCCTGCGTGTGGCGATCATCGGCGGGCTGGCGATGCTGATGTTCGGCATCATCTTCTTCCGCCTGTGGTACCTGCAGGTGCTCTCCGGCGAACAGTACGTCCAGCAGGCCAACGCCAACCACGAACGTCAGCTCCCAGTCCCTGCGCCGCGTGGTGAGATCCTCGACCGCGAAGGGCACGCGATCGTGACCGGCGTGACCAGCAACGTCGTCGAGATCGTGCCGAGCCAGATGCCGACCGCCGTAAGCGAACAGGTGGCCAAGTACGAGAAGCGGCTCTCAGAAGTGGAAGAAGCCCACCGGCCGGCGTTGGATCAGCTGCTGCGCTTCGAACGCGTGCTCAAGAGCGCCGATCGCAAGGCCACCGCTTCCGAGCGCCGCGAAAAACAGAGGCTCGAACGGGCGGCGCGCATACCCAGGGTGGCGATTCCCTTGCTGCCCGCCTCGGCGATCCGGGCGCACAGCCTCTTCACCCGTCTCGGCCGCGTGATCAACGTCAGCGCCCGCGGCATCGACGAACGGGTGGTCCAGGGCATGACCGCGACGCCCTATGCCAACGTGATCGTCAAGACCGATGCCGGGCAGCGGGCGCTGATCATGCTCGGCGAGCGCCAGAGCGAATTCCCCGGAGTCATCCAGCGCCCGGTCTCGCTGCGGGCCTATCCACACGGCGAAATGGCGGCCCAGATCCTCGGGCACGTGGGCCAGGTCTCCGAAGGAGAGCTCAAGCTGTCGGGCTTCCGAGGCGTGCTGTCGGGGACGGTGGTCGGGCAGGAAGGCCTCGAGTTCTACTACGACCGCTATCTGCGCGGAACCACAGGGGTTGAACGCGTGGAGGTCAACGCCGCTGGGGAACCGGTCCCGAGCAACCTGGCGGAAATGCCGCCGCAGAGTGGGCGCAGCATGAAGCTGACCCTGAACCTCGGCCTACAGGAGGCGAGCGAAAAGGCCCTGCGCGAAGGCATCGAACACGCTCGCGCGAGTGGCAAACCGGCGAATGCCGGAGCGTTCGTGGCGCTGGACCCGCGCAATGGGCAGGTGCTCGCGATCGGCTCCTATCCGAGCGTCGACCCCAACCGCTTCGCCAAACCTCTGACCAAGACCGAATACGGGGCCCTGACGAGTACCTCGACCGGCAATCCGCTCGACGATCGCGCGGTCAACGGCACCTATCCGACGGGCTCCACGTTCAAGCCGATCACAGCCCTGGCGGCGCTCGAAGCTGGGATCATCAACCCTGAAGAAGGCCTCGGGTCCGGACAGTGCATCACCGTGGGCGGCGAGCAGTTCTGCAACGCCGGGCACGCCGACTTCGGTGCGGTCGGTCTGGTGGAAGCGCTGAAGGTCTCCTCGGACACCTACTTCTTCGAAGTCGGGCGGCGGGCCAACTCCCACGGCCGGGTGATCCAGAAGAAGGCCCTCGAACTGGGCATCGGCGAACCGACGGGAATCGATCTGCCGAGCGAGTTTCACGGCGTCGTCCCCGACGCGAAGTGGCGCGAACACGAGAACGCGCTCGAGCTCGAATGTGAGAAGCGCACGCATGTCTCCTCGTGCGGGATCGTCAGCGAACGCCGTCCCTGGACGGTCGGCGACGACATGCACCTCGCGGTCGGACAGGGCGACCTGCTGACCGACCCCCTGCAGATGGCCGTCGCCTACTCGACGATCGCCGATGCGTACAACCACAACGGCGAAGGCACGGTCGTGCGGCCACACCTGGGGATGGAGATCGATGAAGCCAACGGCGGGCTGCTGCAGAGCCTCAGCTTCCCGCCGCGCAGGCACGTGCACCTCAATCCAACCGACGTGAACCTCGTGATGACGGGGCTGCACGAGGCCGCCAGCCAGCCGGGAGGCACCTCGGCCGAAGTGTGGGCGGGCTGGGACCAGTCACAGCATCCGGTGTTCGGGAAGACCGGCACGGCGCAGCACGGCTTCGAAGAAGACCAGGCGTGGTACATGTGCTACATCGGCGACCCCAACCATCCGATCGTGATCGCGGTGACAGTCGAGCAGGGTGGCTTCGGCGCCGAAACCGCCGCGCCGGTCGCGCGGCTGATGGCCTCCAAGTGGTTTGGCAAGCCCGGGAAGTTCGTGGCCGGGAACTCCAAGACCCTATGAGGTCCAGCACGCCATGCCGCTGAGTCCGATCCGACCGTCGGGCGAGCCGAGCGCAGAGCCGCCCCGCGCTTTGCGCCTGCCGTTCGACCCGCTGCTCACGCTTGCGGTGATCGGGCTGGGGATCTGCTCGATCGTGACGCTCAAGGGCGCCACGAAGAACCTGATCCCGGGTGACCCGCACTACTACGTGGTGCGCCAGGGGGTATACCTGGCGGTCGGATTGGTGGCGATGTTCGCGGTCTCGCGCCTGGACTATGCGCGCCTGCGCCGGTTCAAGAACGCCATCTATGCGGTCCTGCTGCTCACGATCCTGGCCGTCCTCGGGATCGGCCACGCCGCGAAAGGCTCGGTGCGGGCCATCAACCTTCCGCTGTTCTCCTTTCAGGCGTCCGAGCTCGGCAAGGTGCTCCTGATCCTCGCCCTGTCCGCGTTCCTGGTGGACCGTGCGCGGGAGTTGCGCCAGCGCGACACCACGATCCTGCTGATGATCGCCGCGCTGATACCGGCGATGCTGGTGATCGCCCAGCCCGACCTCGGCTCGGGGCTCGTCTACATGGTGATCGCGTACATGCTGCTGTTCATCGCCGGCGCCTCCTGGCGGCACCTCGCGGCGCTGGCTGCGCTCGTGGTCGTCTCGGCGGCCTTCGTGCTGGTCGCCGCGCCGGCTGCCGGGATCCATCTGCTGAAGCCCTACCAGACCGAACGCCTGACAGCTTTCCTGCATCCATCCTCCGGTCCTCGCAAGGAAGCGACCACCGAACCGACCACGGACCCGACCTACCAGCAGCGGGAGTCCAAGATCGCGATCGGCTCGGGCCAGAAGACCGGTCGCGGCGCCAACAGCAGCCAGGTCCCGCTGCACTTCGTCCCGGAGAGTCACACGGACTTCGTCTTCGCGGCCGTCGGCGAACGCTACGGCTTCGTCGGCGCCGGCCTGGTGCTGCTGCTCTACGGGCTGTTGATATCGCGGGCCCTGCGGGTGCTGGTCATGGCCAAGGACCTGTTCGGCTCGCTGATCGCTGCCGGTGTAGCGGCTATGCTCATGTTCCAGGTTTTCGTCAACGTAGGGATGACAATTGGGATCATGCCCATCACCGGTGTCACGCTTCCGCTCATGAGCTATGGCGGCTCGTCGGTGATCACAACCCTGTTGGCCGTAGGCCTGCTGCAATCGATCTACGTTCAGGCGCGCGCCTCCGCAGCGCTCAAGGGCCGCGTACTGCGCTACTAGACATCAATGTTCGCCGAGTACCCACACAAGACCATCAGCCCCGAGGGGCGGCGCGCCCGGCAGCGGCGCACGATGGACGACCAGCGCCGTCCAGCACGGCGCTCTCACCCAGGCTCGGCCTGTTTCCACACCGAAAGACTGGATCAAATTGAAAAAGCAAGTGCTTGTCAGCGTCGACCGCGCGGAGACGCGCGTGGCGCTTCTGGAGGCCAGCGGAACGCCCGCCGCCTCGCGTTCGTCCTCGAGCCGCGGCCGCAAGCGTGGCAGCGGCTCTCCGGAGGCCGGCTACCGGGTCGCTGAGCTCTACATAGAGCGCCGCGGGGGACGCTCGATCGTCGGCAACATCTACAAGGGCAAGGTCGACAACGTCCTGCCCGGCCTCGAGGCCGCCTTCGTCGACATCGGTCTCGAGAAGAACGGCTTCCTGCACGTCGACGAGATCGTGCTCCCGGGCGTGGAGACGCCCAAGCGGGGGCGCGGCGGAGGGGGAGGGCGCAAGATCTCCGACCTGCTCAGCCCCGGCCAGGAGATCGTCGTGCAGGTCGTCAAGGATCCGCTCAAGACCAAGGGCGCGCGCCTGTCCATGGAGCTGACCATCGCCGGGCGCTACATGGTCTACGCGCCCACCGGCGAGGGCATCGGGGTCTCGCGCCGCCTGGAGGACAAGGAGCGCGAGCGCCTGCGCCGCCAGACCGCCAACCTCGAGCTCGGCAGCGGCGGGGTGATCGTCCGCACGGCCGCCCACGGCGCCAAGCGCGAGGACTTCGAACGCGAGCTCAAGTACCTGCACAAGCTCCACGAGGTGCTGGTAAAGCGCGTCGAGGAGACGGCCGCGCCGGATCTGGTCTTCCAGGAGGCCGACCTGTCCGTGCGGGTCGTGCGCGACATCTTCTCGGCGCACTTCGAGCGCGCGATCGTGGACGACGAGCAGCAGTATCACCGCCTGGTCTCGTTCTTCACGCGCACAGCGCCCGAGCTCGTCGAGCGTGTCGAGCTGTGGCAGCAGGAGGAGCCGCTGTTCGAGAACTACGGCGTGGACAAGGCGATCGACGGGGTGCTCTCGCGCCGTGTGGATCTGCCGAGCGGCGGCTATCTGATCATCGACTACGCCGAGGCGCTGACGGTGATCGACGTCAACTCCGGGAGCTTCATCGGTCGCGGCAAGGGCGCCGGCCTCGAGGACACGATCACCAAGACCAACCTGGAGGCGGCCGAGGAGGTCGTCAACCAGCTGCGCCTGCGCGACATCGGCGGGATCATCGTGATCGACTTCATCGACATGGCCCGCGCGCGCAACCGCGACGCGGTCATGAAGACGCTGCGCAAGACGCTCGACGAGGACCGCACGAAGACCTTCACGGCGGAGATCTCAAAGCTCGGGCTGGTCGAGATGACCCGCCAGAACGTGACCGAGGGCGTGCGCGAGATCATGAGCCGCCCCTGTCCGACGTGCGAGGGCGAGGGCGTGATCCGCTCGGAGGAGACGATCGCGATCGAGTTCGAGCGCAAGCTGCGCGACGTGGCCGTCGAGCATCCCGAGGCCGAGGCCTTCCTCGTGCAGGTCAACCCGCGCGTCAGCACCCAGTTCACCGGGCACAACTCCCGCGTGCTGCACGCCCTCGAGGCGCAGACCGGCAAGTCCTTCCTGTTCGAGGGCTCCGAAGGCCTCACCCTCGACCATTTCGCGATCACCTTCATCGGCACGCGCGAGGAGGTCGAGGAGCGCGCCCTGCCGTTCCGCCAGGGCGACGAGGTGCTGGTGGAGATCGTCGAGCCACACATGTACGACGTGGACGACGCGGTCGCCAAAATCGACGGCTACATCATCTCGATCGCCGGCGCGGCCCCGTGCGTTGGTGAAAAGCGGATGGTGCGCATCGACGAGGTCGGTCGCACGGCCGCCACCGCGCTGCTCCTGGACGAGTCGGGTGAGGTGGTCAGCGCTCCCGCCCGCATCGCGCCGGCGCGTAGCGCGGGCGGCGGACGTGGACGGCGCCGCTCCTCCGGGTCGACCGACGCGGACGCCGCCACGGAGACGCCCGCGCCCCGCTCCAGGCGCCGTCGCGCGCCGGTCGACGGCGAGGATGCCGAGGCCCGCCGCGAAGCGGGACTGAGCGAGTCCCCGACGAGCATCGACTCCGAGCCTGAGCAGGAGCCCGCGGGCGTTGCGCCCGCAGAGGGCGCGACCGCGGAGGGCGAGGGGGGCGAGGATGGCCTACAATCCAAGCCTCGGCGTCGTGGCCGCAGGGGCGGACGGCGCCGTTCGGCTGCAAAGGCCAAGGCGACGCCGGAGTAGTCCGGCGGCTCACGCCCAGGCCCCGGCAGACGCTTCCCCCAAGTCAGAGAATCGAGAACGAGCCAAGACATGTACGCGATCGTGAAGACCGGCGGCAAGCAGTACCGCGTGGAGCGCGGGCAGAAGCTGCTCGTCGAGCGCCTCGCCGTGGCCGAGGGCGACGACGTGGCGCTCGAGCCGATCCTCTACCGCTCCGATGAGACCGTCTTCGACAAGGCGGGTCTCGCAAACGTGAAGGTCACGGCCAAGGTCGTGGCTCACGTGCGCGGCGAGAAGCTGCGCGTGTTCAAGTTCAAGCCCAAGCGGGGCTACAAACGCAGGACCGGGCACCGCCAGGACCTCACCCAGATCGAGGTTCTCGAGATCACGGCAGGCGGTGCCAAAGCGGCCGCCAAAGCGACTGCAAAACCCGCCCCGGCCAAGGCTCCCGACTCCGACGCCGAGGCCGCACCGGCAAGCGAGAACAAGGAGAAGGCTGCAGATGGCTCATAAGAAGGGGCTCGGCTCGAGCCGCAACGGCCGTGACTCCAACGCCCAGCGCCTGGGCGTCAAGACCTTTGCCGGCGAGAGCGTCACCGGCGGCGAGATCATCGTGCGCCAGCGCGGCACCCGCTTCAAGCCGGGCGCCGGTGTGGGCATCGGCAAAGACGACACGCTCTACGCGCGGGCCGCGGGCACCGTGCAGTTCAGCACAGGCCGGCGCGGGCGCGTCGTGAGCGTGCTCGCCGACGAGCAGACCGGCTGAGCAACTTCCTCTCTGAGCTGAGTGTATAACCATGGTTGTACACCCGCCACCGAGACGAACTGCTCGACCAGCATGACCCCGCGGCGCGGCGCATGGCTGCTCGCAGCAGGGCGTGCAGCCCTGGGCGTAGCCGTCCTGGCCGCGCCTGAGAGGGTCACCTCGCGCTGGCTCGGCGAGGCAAACGCCCAGCTGCCGGTGGTGAGGGACCTCGCGCGCTCGCTCGGCGCGCGCGACCTCGCGCTTGGGCTCGCCACACTGCAGACAATCGACGATCCCGTAGTGGGTCCGCGGGTCCAGCTGCTGTGCGCGCTCGTGGACTCGGCCGACACGCTCGCCACGATCATCGCGCGGGCGGCCCTGCCGCGAAAAGGCGTGATCGGGACCGTGGCGATCGCCGGGGCATCCGCCGGCGCCGGCTTCTACTTCTCTCATCGCCTCGCCCACGCCTGAGCGTCGCAGGCGCGAGCGCTGCCGCGGAGTCGGTGCCTGCGCCCTATCCCTGCTGGGCAGTCGGCCTGATGAGGATCTCGTTGACGTTGACGTGCGGAGGCTGTGAGGTCGCGTAGAGCACGGCCCTCGCGATGTCCTCATCCTGCAGGGCATCGGTGGGGCGGTTATCGAAGAACGGCGTGTCGACCATGCCGGGCTCGATCAGCGTGACGCGCACTCCCGTTCCGTGCAGGTCCTGGCGCGCGGCCTCGCCCATGGCGGTGACGGCGTGCTTCGTGCACGAGTACATCGAGCCCGGCAACGCGCGCCGGCCGGCCACGCTGGAGGTCAGGATCAGATGTCCACGACTTTCGGTGAGGGCGGGAATCGTCGCCCGCAGGGTCAGGGCGGCCCCGTAGACGTTGGTGAGAACCATCTCCCGCCAGTGCTCGGGGGTGTCCTTCAGAAAGCCGCGCGGGCCTCCGAAGCCGGCGTTGGCGAACGCCACGTCGATGCGTCCGAATGCCTCCAGGGCGACCTTCACCATCTGCTGCTGCTGCTCCCACTCGCTCACGTCGCAGCGCACCGCGAGTGCGTGCTCCGGCCCGCCCAGCTCCTCGGCCAGCCCCTCCAGGCGCTCCAGCGACCTGGCTGCGAGCACGAGCCTCCATCCCTCGGCATGGGCGCGGCGGGCCGTGGCCGCGCCGATGCCGGATGAGGCGCCGGTGATCAGGAAGACGGGCTGTGGAGAGGCGGGCTCGGTGCTCATGGTGGCGTGCTCCTCGGTTGGGCGTTGACTTGTCCAGCTGATGCTCCCACCCATATCCGATCGCGACCCCGCTGCCGGAGGGCGACCCCGCTGCCGGAGGGCGCTGCTGTCACGATGGGCTGCATGCTTCACGATCGCGCGAGGATCCATGTACAGGCCGGGGCCGGCGGGGACGGCTGCACGAGCTTTCGTCGCGAAGCGCATGTCCCGCGCGGCGGTCCAGACGGCGGCGACGGCGGGCGCGGGGGGGAGGTGGTCCTCGTCTGCGACGACTCGCTGCGCGACCTGCAGAGCTTTCGTCGCAAGGCCCACCATCGCGCCGGGCGGGGCGGACACGGCGAAGGGGCGCTGCGCCACGGAGCCGACGGCGAGACGCTCGTCATCCGCGTGCCACCGGGCACCGAGATCATCGGGCCGGAGGGCGAGGAGGGCCAGCTCGGGGGCCGGCGATGGGAGCTGCTCGCGGCCGGTCAGCGTGCCACGGTGGCCCGCGGCGGCAGCGGCGGGAAGGGCAACAAGCGCTTTGCCACGCCCACGCGCCAGGCCCCCCGCTTTGCCGAGCGGGGGCTGCCCGGGGAGGAAGGCTGGCTCGAGCTGCAGCTGAAGCTGCTGGCGGACGTCGGGCTCGTGGGGCTGCCCAACGCGGGCAAGTCCTCTCTGCTCTCGCGCCTGACCCGCGCCGCGCCCAAGATCGCCAGCTACCCCTTCACGACGCTCTCGCCGGTGCTGGGCGTGCTCGAAGGCGCCGAGCGCCAGTTGATCGTGGCTGACATCCCGGGCCTGATCGAGGGGGCAAGCGACGGAGCGGGCCTCGGACACGACTTCCTGGCGCACGTCGAGCGCACGCGCCTGCTCGTCCACGTCCTCGACCTGGCCCCGGAGCTCTCCCAGGGAGAGGGCGCGGATGCGGTCACCAACCACGCGACGATCGAGCGTGAGCTGGCAGCTCACGACGAGCGCCTCGCGCGCCTGCCACGGATCCTGGCGCTCTCGAAGTCCGACCTGGTGACCGACGAGCAGGCGCGCGCAGCCGTGGCGCAGTGGCAGCGGCGCCTCGGCCCCGATGTCCCGGTGATCGCCACCTCGAGCGCCACCCGCGCAGGCGTCGCACAGCTGAGCGAGGAGCTGCTCAGGCGAGTGGCACCGCTGGGCATCCCCACGTCCGATTCCCCCGCGGCGCTCACGGCGCCCGCGCGAGCAGGCGCTGATGAGGAGATGGCCGAGTACATGATCTTCCGCCCGGCCACAGCAGGGGGTTTTCGCGTGGAGCGCCTCGGGCCGGGCGCATTCGCGGTCAGAGGCGCCGGGATCGAGCGCCTGCTCAGGCGTTATGACATCGACAACGAGGACGCCATGGCCTACCTCGAGGGCAGGTTGCGGCGGATCGGCGTGCTCCGAGCACTGGAGGCGGAGGGCTTTCAGGCGGGGGACGAGATCGAGATCGCCGGGGTGAGCTTCGAGCTGGACCCCAGCGCCGAGAAATAAGCTCCACCCATGAGACGCGTGGTGGTCAAGCTGGGATCTAGCGTCGTCGCCGACAGCGAGGGCGCTCTGCGCATGGAGGTGCTCGAGGCGGTGTGCGACCAGCTTGCCGGTGTGCACAGGCAGGGCTGGGAGGTGATCGTGGTCACCAGCGGTGCAATCGCGCGCGGCATGCGGGTGATGCAGCTGCCCCAGCGCCCCACCTCGGTGGGCGCTCTGCAGGCTGCCAGCGCGGTCGGGCAGGGCAAGCTCTACCGCGTCTACGACGAGCTGCTGCGCGAGCGCGAGGTGACGAGCGCCCAGGTGCTGCTGACCTTCTTCGACATGAGCGCGCGGACCCACTACCTCAACGCGCGCCAGACGCTGGCCACGCTGCTGGAGTGGCGGGTGCTGCCGGTGATCAACGAGAACGACACGACCGCCACCGACGAGATCTCCTTCGGAGACAACGACTTCCTGGCGGCTCAGGTGGCCGTTCTGATCGCCGCCGACGAGCTGATCCTGCTCACCGACATCGACGGTCTGTTCACGGCCGATCCGCGCCTGTACCCAGACGCCCACATCGTCACCGAGGTCAACGACTTCTCTGAGATGGACGAGCTCGAGATCGGTCACACCACCTCTCCACTCGGATCGGGCGGGATGCGCTCCAAGGTGGTGGCGGCCGAGATGGCGACGGCCGCCGGCATCGCCACGGTCATCTGCAACGGTCGCCGTCCGGAGGCGCTTGCGGCGGTGCTCGCTGGCGAGCGCGAGGGCACGCGCTTCGCGGCCCGTGAGGCGCGCTACAGCAGCTTCAAGCTATGGCTGAAGTACGCCAAGCCCTCACGCGGCACGCTCGTCATCGACGCCGGAGCCGTTCGCGCCGTGCGCGAGGGCAGCGCCAGCCTGTTGCCGGTCGGTGTGGTGGAGGTGCTCGGCGACTTCGACGCCGGCGACGCCGTGCAGATCGTCGCCCACTCCGAGAGCGGCGAAGCGCCGGGTCGAACCCTGGCCAAGGGGATCTGCAACTACTCCGCCGAGGAGCTGAGGAAGGTGATCGGGCTGAAGTCCGAGGCGGTGCGCAGCGTGCTGCCGCGCGCCACCGAGGAGGCCGTGCACCGCGACTATCTCGTCGTCGACTAGAGCCGCGGCGCTCTACCCTGTAGGGCGATGGCCACCACTGTCTCACCGGTCTCTGAGACCTGCCTGACAGCGAAGCGCGCGGCGCGTGTGCTCGCGCGCGCGGACACCGCCGTCAAGGATGCGGCGCTCGAGGCGATCGCCACCGCGCTGGAGGTGCGCCTGGGGGAGATCCTCGCGGCCAACGAGCGCGACCTGGAGCTCGCCCGCGAAGCCGGTATCGGCGCGGCGCTGCTCGACCGTCTGCGCCTGGACGAGCTGCGCGTGGCCGGGATCGCGCTGGCCGTGCGCCAGATCGCGGCGCTGGCCGATCCCGTCGGCGAGGTGATCGACGGGCACCGGCTCCCCAACGGGCTCGACGTCCGCAAGGTGCGCGTGCCGTTGGGCGTGGTGGCGGTGGTCTATGAGGCGCGGCCCAACGTCACGATCGACGCAGCCGCCCTGTGCCTGAAGTCGGGTAACGCGATCGTGCTGCGCGGCTCATCGACCGCCATGCACTCCAATGCCGCGCTCAGCCAGATCGCCGCCGAGGCCGCCGTCGGCGCCGGTCTTCCGGAGGGCTGCGTGAGCCTGGTGGCCGGCGGAGGGCGCGAGGAGCTGGCCGAGCTTGCGACGCAGCAGGGCGTCATCGATCTCATCATCCCCCGTGGCGGCGAGAGCCTCAAGGAGGCGCTGCAGGCCGTGGCGACGGTGCCCGTGATCTACGCGGCGTCAGGCAACTGCCACGTGTATGTGGACGGGAGCGCCGACCTCGACAGCGCCGAGGCGATCGTGCTCAACGCCAAGACCCAGCGCCCCGGTGTCTGCAACGCCGCGGAGACGCTGCTGGTCCACGAGCGGATCGCGGGTGAGCTCCTCCCGCGCGTGCTGCGCTCGCTGGCAGATGCCGGCGTGCTCGTGCGCGGCGATGAGCGCACGCTGGCAATCGCGGCTGAGCTCGGAGCCAGCGCCCAGGGGTCGATCGCCCGGATCGAGCCGGCCGACGAGGAGGACTGGGGCCGCGAGTACCTGGCCCCGATCATCGCCATCGGCGTCGTCGACTCGGTCGAGCAGGCGATCGAGCACGTCGGCCGTTATGGCAGCGGTCACTCCGAGGCGATCGTGACCCGCGACACGGCCGCCGCGCGGGCGTTCCAGCTCGGTGTGGACGCGGCCTGCGTGTACGTGAACGCCTCCACGCGCTTCACCGACGGGGGGGAGTTCGGGATGGGCGCCGAGATCGGCAACTCCACCCAGAAGCTGCATGCGCGCGGCCCGATCGGGCTGCGCGAGCTGTGCACGTTCAAGTACCTCATCGAAGGTGACGGACACGTCCGCGCCTGAGCAAGCCGCGATGACCGCGCAGTCGCTCGGCATCCTCGGAGGCACGTTCAACCCGCCCCATCTCGGGCACCTTGCGGTCGCACTGCACGCGCGCCACGATCTCGCCCTGGAGCGCGTGCTGTTGATGCCGGTGCACACCCCGCCCCACAAGACGACCGGTGCCGACCCGGGCCCCGAGCACCGCCTGCGCATGTGCGAGCTGGCGGTGAGCGGCGTGGGGGGGCTGGCGGCCTGCGGCCTGGAGGTGGAGCGGGGCGGAGCGTCCTATACGGTGGATACCTTGAGAGCCATCCATGCCAAGCATCCGGACGCCCGGCTGACGTTCATCGTGGGAGCCGACACGGCCCGTACGCTGGGCTCGTGGCACGAGCCGGCGAGGCTGCTCGAGCTTGCGAGCCTGGCGGTGGCGATGCGTCGCGGCAGTGCGCGTGAGGACGTGCTCGACACGCTCGCCGCTCTCGGTGCGCCGGGGCGCAGGGCACAGGCCGACGTGCGCTTCCTGGAGATGGATCCGGTCGAGGTGTCCTCTTCGATGGTGCGCGAGCGGGTCGCGCGAGCCGAGCCGATCGACGAGCTCGTCGGCGCCGATGTCGCGGGCTACATCGCCGAGCACGGCCTCTACCGTGCGCCGATCGAGGCGCTGCGCTGATGCAGCCAGAGGAGCTGATCGGCGAGATCGCCCGCTATGCGGCCGACAAGAAGGCCATCGACGTGGTCGAGCTCGACCTGCGGGGCGTGCTCGGCTACACCGACTACTTCCTGGTCTGCTCGGGCAACACGGGCCGCCAGGCCAAAGCGATCCACGACGGCATCCTCGAGGGGCTCAAGCACGAGCACGAGATGCTGCCGCGCCGGGTCGAGGGCTCGGCTCAGGCAGGCTGGATCCTGATGGACTACCTCGACGTGGTCGTCCACATCTTCACGCCGGAGACGCGAGAGTTCTACCGCCTCGAGCAGCTGTGGGGAGAGGCGCCGGCGCGGGCGGCCGGTGACGGCGCCTGATCGAGGCTCCGGCGTCCTCCAGTGGGAGACGCCAGCGGTGCGGTCGTGGACGTGCCGCTGCCTTGCTTTTTCGTGTACGTGTGAGGATCGAGCCGGCCTTGGATATCGATATTCGAAGTTCGGTTGACCACTCATAGCATTTGCGGTTATGGTCGCGCCGATAGCGCCGCGCGAGGGCGTGGTGCGTGGGAGTGAGGGGAATCCATGCATTATTCGATCGCCGGGCGCCGGCGGCAGCAGCCTGCGCTCATCTTCGTCGCGCTTCTTGCCGCGGCGTTCATTTACGGCCTCAGCGGCCTGGCGCCGATGGCTCACGCTGAAGGTCCAGGGTCGGGCACGCCAACGACGGTCAGCCTGGGCGACTCGTTCATCTCGGGTGAGGCCGGGCGCTGGGCAGGCAACACCAACGAAAGCTCATCCAAGACAGACGCGCTCGGATCGACCGCATACGACGACAACTCCAGCGGCAACGGCGAACTGATCGCAGGCTGCCACCGCTCGAAGGCGGCCGAGGTCTACATCGGCGGCGGCGTCAACGGCGTGAACCTCGCCTGCTCGGGGGCCAAGACCTCGAGCTTCTCGACCGAAGGGCTGTTCAAGCCGGGCATCGACTTCTACAACTCCGGTGGTCACGAAGGCCAGGCGCTGATGCTCCAGCACTTCGCGGCCACTCACAACGTGAAGCTCGTCGCGCTCTCGATCGGCGGCAACAACTTCAACTTCGCGGGCATCGTGACGACCTGCGTCGAGGATTTCCTGGAGTCGACGATCTTCTGGGACTTCTACTGCAGCGAAGAAAGCTCGGTGACGAACAACTTCACCTCGGGCAACGTCTCGAAAATCAAGGGCGAAATCGAAACCGCGATCCGCAACGTCGCGACCGCGATGACGAACGCGGGCTACACGAGCTCGCAGTACACGATCCTCGTGCAGAACTACCCCTCGCCGATTCCCAACGGATCGGAATTCCGCTACACGCAGAGCGGCTACAGCAGACAGACCACCGGCGGATGCGGCTTCTGGAACAAGGACGCCAACTACGCCAACGCGACGATGCTGCCGACGATCGACAGCACCGTGCTCGGCGCCGCTTCCGGGGTGGGCCTGTCGAACGTCAAGACGATGGAATTGAGCTCCGCCTTCAACAGCCACCGCCTGTGCGACAAAGGCGTGGGGCTACTCGAGGAAGAGGGGCTGTCCAACTGGAAAGCGACCGAAGCGGTGAACAAGAGCGAGTGGTTCAACCAGATCCGCACGATCGAAACGCTGTTCGGGACCTATCAGCTCCAGGAAGACATCCACCCGAACTACTGGGCCCAGCTCGGTTTGCGTAACTGCCTGACCCAGGCATACAACAGCGGTACGCCCAAGAGCGGAACGTGCACGACCTCGGGCTCCGGCCTGAACTCGGCGGGCGAGCCGAACATGTCGCTGCACTGATCGGCCAAGCCCGCGGTGAGGGCGGCCGGGCGCGGAGATCGACCGCGCCCGGCCGCTGCGGGCCAGTTGCGAAGATCGGCGCGTGAGCACGACCGCGCCTAGCCACACGCCACGCGCCGATCTGCGCGAGCGGCTGCGTCATCAGCTCACGCAGGAGCGCGTCATCTAGTACTCGGGGAGCGCAGCTGGGGTGCGCTCCCTGCGTGCGATCAGGATCGTTGCCGCCTGCGTGAGCAGCGCCAGTGCCGTGGCGAGCGCAAAGGCCGCAGGGGTGCCCAGTCGATTCAGCGAGATGGCGAGCGTGAAGCAGAACAGCGCGAACGCCACGAAGCCGCTGATGAGGCCCCGCAGCAGGCGCAGCAGCTCGTCGGTTCCACGTTGGGCGTGCGTGAAGGTCGAGAGCACCGTGGCGATTATGGGAAACGGAGCCAGCAGTCCGCTCAGCTGTGGCCCGAGCCAGCCGGCCACGGCGGTCAGCGTCAGGACCAGGACCAGTGCGCAACCGGCCCGCACGGGCAGATCCCACACGGGAGGCGCGGGGTGGCTCTGGGCAGGCGCGTCCGGGTGCGGCAGCGAGGCGAGACCGACGAGCAGCCCGACCCCGGCGATCCCGAGCGCCACGCCTGCTGGGATCGAGAACGCGCTGAAGATGGCTGTGCCTACTGCGAACGCGAGCCATCCTGCGAGCATGCTCGCGCCCCAGAACAGCCGACCGGCCAGACGGGCATAGACGACGACGAACGCGATCAACGAGACGAGGCCAAGCAACGTTCCCGCGGCCGCTCCGGCGGCAAAGGCCCGCCCGTGGGCGAGCGCGTACACCAGCAGGATCGGGCCCGCCACCACCGGAAGCCCGGCTATCAGGCCGCCGACGCGGGGCCCGAAGCGCCGGGCGGCGAGCGACGCTCCGACCACGAACGCCGGAGCGAGCAGCAGCTTGATCGCGAGCAGGGTCACCCGTGGATGATGACGCACGCATCTCGTGGCCGGCCGGGCATCGGTGTCCTCCGCGCGCAGACGCAGCGGCTGAGTCACGGCGCCGAGCCGTGAGTCGGCGAGGCAGGCGGAATCTCAAGCGGCGGCAGGCAGGCGCTCAGGCGTGGGCGAGTTGCGGGAGCGGCTCGCCGACGCTCGCTCGCGCAGGAGAACGGTGCCTCCGTGAGCCGGGCTGATGGTGATGCTGCGCCGGCGTGTCTTCTCGGGGTGCGCGCCGACCGCGGCCAGCTCGAATCGCGCCAGCACCGCGCGGATCGCGATCTTCATCTCCACCAGCGCAAAGCTCGCGCCCAGGCAGCGCCGCCGGCCGCCGCCGAACGGGATCCAGGTGTAGGTGCCGGGCGCCTGCTCCAGGAAGCGCTCCGGACGAAATGCGTAGGGGTCCGGGTAGATCGCAGGATCGTGGTGCACGAGGTAGGCGTTCGCCAGCAGGACCACGCCCGCCGGGTAGCGCACGTTGCCGATCGTCACGGGCTTCTTCACCAGGCGCGGCTCCGCGTTGGGGAGTACCGGGCGGTGACGCAGGATCTCGTTGATGGTCGCCGTCAGGTACTCCTCGCCCGAGCCATCCTCGATCTCGCAGCTCAGGCGTGCGAGCACGGCGGGCTCGCGGGCGAGGCGCTCGAAGGTCCAGGCGAGCTGGGAGGCCGTCGTCTCGTGTCCCGCCACCAACGCCGTCATCAGCTCGTCGCGGAGCTCCTGGGCGCTCATCGGCGTTCCGTCCTCGTGCTCGGCCGCGAGCAGCATCGCCAGGACGTCCTCGCCATCGGCGCCCTCGCGCCTGCGCTCCTCGATCAGGGCGTAGATGAGCTCGTCGATGCGGGCTCCGAGCCGCTCGAAGCCGGCGAGCGGCGTTACGCGGCTGAGGGCGCGAGGCGGCGGGGGCAGCAGCGACAGCGGGCTGTCGCCGAAGGTGAGGAGCTTGGTGAGCAGAGCGCGCAGAGAATCGAGCTTCGCACCGCGCTCGAGCCCGAACACCGCGCGCAGGATGATCTCGAGCGTCAGCCGTTGCAGGCGGGGGTGAAGCTCCACGGGCACATCCAGCGGCCAGCTGTCGATCTCGCGCTCGGTCAGCTCGCTCATCAGGCTTGACAGGCGCTGCATCTTCTCGCCGTGGAACGCGGGAAGCATCAACTTGCGCTGCTGGAGGTGGGGGCCCTCGTCGAGGAGGATCACCGAGTGCGTGCCCACGACCGGTTCGAGGATCCTGGCGCCCTCGCCGGGGTGCAGGACGTCGGGCGGCGCCTGAAAGAGATCCTTGATCGCGTCCGGATCGGAGATCATCACCAGCGGTGGCTGGCCGAAGAGGCGAATCGTGAAGGGGACGCCGTAGCGGGCGCGACAGCGCTCGAGGAAGGCGGTCGGCCGGCTCCAGAAGCCGAGCGTCTGCAGCAGCACCGGCATACGCGGGCCGGGGGGGAGCTTGTCAGTCATGAACGCCTCCATCTGATTCCGCTACACTAAGCCATACGTATGAGTATATCTACTGAATGGTATCTGTCAAGCAATCCGCCCGGCCCTGCCAGCGTGGCGCTTGCGGCCATCGCGGCAACGAGGTCGAGGCTCTGATGCCGCGGGGCGAGTTCGATCGCAGTGCGCGCAAGGCCCAGACCCGCAGGCGGCTGCTCGAGGCCGCCGCCCGCGTGTATGCGCGACGGGGCTTCAACGGGGCGACGCTCGAAGAGGTCGCGGCCGAGGCGGGCTTCACCAAGGGCGCCGTGTACGGGCACTTCGGCAGCAAGGAGAACCTGCTGCTGGCGCTGATGGAGGAGCATCTGACCCGGCAGGTCATCGAGCAGGTCGCCCTGTTCGACCGCGAGCGCATCACCTGGGAGCGCCCGCTGGCCGGGAGCGCGCGGTGGATGGAGCAGCTCGAGGCCGATCCGGATCCGTTTCGGCTGTTCGTGGAGCTGTGGATCTACGCCCAGCGCGACGAGCGCCTGCGCCGGCGCCTGGCCGAGGGGCTGCAGACGCTGCGCGTCACCTTCGCCCGCTTCGCGACCGCGAGCGCGCTTGACGCTGGCCTCGAGCCTCCCGCGCACGCCGGCGAGCAGTTCGCCAACGTGATGCTCGCCCTGGGGCTCGGTATGCCGATGCTCAAGCTGGTCGACCACGACAGCCTTCCCCCGTCGCTGCTCGGCGCCGTGCTGTCGGTCCTGATCCGCGCCGTGGAGTCCAGTCCCGAGGCGCGCGCGCTGCTCGCCGAGCCGGATCGAGCGCCGGCGCTCGATCCAAGCGCGTGACGGTCGCGCCAGGTCAGGTGGGCGCGCTGCCATCTGCCCAGCGCGCATGTAACTACTGATACGTACCCGGGCAGGCCCCCGATGCGCCCGGCCTGCCGCGCGGCCTAGCTTGCGATTGATGATCCGTCTGGCGCGACTCTCGATCAACCGGCCGAAGGCGGCCCTGCTCGCATGGGGCGCCGTTGCGGTGGTGCTGAGCGTCATCGGACTCGGCGTCGCGCACTCGCTCTCACCGTCGATCGTGGTCGTGCCCGGGACCGAGTCCTCGCGTGCCCAGCAGCTCGCGAATGCCCATTTCGGCCCGACCCAGCTCGTGCCGATCCTGCTCCGCGGGCCCGCCGCCGAGCTGAACAGCCAGGGGCCACGACTCGTGCGCGACCTCGTCAAGCGCCCGCACACGCGCGTGCTCTCGGCCTGGGACGCCGGCGCCGCCTCGCAGGGACTGCGGCCCTCGGCCACCGCCGCGATGATCGTCGTGTCCGTCGACCGCCCTGAGAAGGAAGTGGTCAACCACGACCAGGCGCAGATCGAACGGCTGGTCGCACGCGATACCGGCCAGGCCGTGCACGCGAGCGTAACCGGTCAGCCCTCGATCGATCGCGCGCTCAAGAATCAGGCGCTCGACACCACCCTGCGCTCGGAGCTGATCGCGCTCGCAATCCTGTTCGTGTTGCTGATGCTCGCCCTGCGCGCACCCGTGGCGGCCGTGGTCGTGACGCTGGTCGGCGCAGCGACCGTGCTGTCGGCCTTCGGCTTGATGGCGCTGCTCGGGCGGCTCATCGACACCGACCCGATTGCCGTGGCGCTGGCCTCGATGACCGGTCTGGCCCTCGGCGTCGGCTACTCGCTGCTGATCCTCGACCGCTTCCATCAGCAGGGGGCGGTGGCCGGAGCGGAGCCGCGCGATGCGACGCTCGCCGCGTCGAAGGCGGTCGCGACCACCGGGCGTGCCGTGCTGTTGGCCGGAACCGGCCTGATCCTCGCGCTGGTGCTCGCCACGGCGATCGCCCCGACGAAGATCCTCGCCTCGCTCGGGATCGGCGTGCTGCTCTGCTCCGCGCTGGCGCTCGGCGGCTCCGTCGTCGTGATGCCCGCCGCGCTCGTGCTGTTCGGAGGCAAGGTGGTCGGTGCGGCCGCCCCGGCTCCGGCGGCCATCACGCGCGACTGGGACCGCCTCGTCTCGACCGGCGCCTGGGTACGCAGGCGGGCGGTGCTCGCCGGAGCGCTCGCGACAGCTGTGCTGCTCGGGCTGGCTGTACCCGCGCTGAACCTGCGGACGGGGCCGCCTGACGTCAGTCAGCTGCCCAACGGGGAGCCGGCACGGCGCTCGTTCGAAACGGTGGCGCGCGTGATGGGGGCAGGCTGGCCGACCCCCTACAACCTGATCGTCGTGAGCCCGGGCGGCCCAATCACGACCTCCACACGCCTGGCCGCGCTCGACCAGCTGCAGGAACAGATCGCTCGCGACCCCAGTGTCGCGTCCGTTGCCGGCCCGGGCGAGCTCAGCGCCCAGACGAAGCCGCTGGGCAAGCTTCCGGTCTCGCTCCAGGAATCCAGCAAGCTGCTCACAGGCGGCAAGCACGACCTGCAGCGACTCGTGGCCGGGCTCGGTCAGGCCGGAAGCGGCGCCAAGCAGCTGCAGAGCGGCCTGCGCTCTGCGAGCGCGGGCGCGGGGCAGCTGCACAGCGGGTCCGGCAGCGCGGGTTCCGGAGCGGCCCAGCTGCACGCCGGACTAGTCTCCGCGCGCAGCGGCTCGGCGCAGCTCTCGAATGGGCTCACCCAGGCGCTCGCCGGGGCGAGCGCGCTCAAGAGCGGCGCCACCCAGGCGCTGGCGGGCTCCATCGAACTGACCAACGGGCTCGGTTCGGCGCACGCGCCCGTTGCGGCCGGACTGCCCTCGCTGAAGCAGCTCGCCGGCTTGACGGCCGCCACCAAGGGCGCCGTCGGCGCGCTGCAGGGTCAGACACAGGGCGCTGCCGGAGACCTGGCGAGCGCGACTGAAGCCCTGCGCGCCATGACCTCTGGCAAGCAGGATCCGCACTATGCCGAAGCGCTCTCCGCACTCGAAGGTGCGGGTGGAGCGCTCGGCGCGCTCGCGCAGGGCCTCGGCAGCCTGGCGCCGGACGTGAGCAGCGCGGCCGGCCTGGCTTCGAGTGCCGCCACCCAGGGCACCTTCCTGGCGAGCGCGCTGGCGCAGCTGCACACCGGCGCCTCCCAGTTGCAGGCCGGACTGGCCAAGCTCCGCGGCGGCGATCTGCAGCTCGCCGCCGGAATCCAGAAGCTCTCTGGTGGCAGCGGAGCGCTCACCAGCGGACTGGCTCAGCTGCGGGACGGCGCCAGCGCACTCGAAGCGGGACTCGACCAGCTGACCACCGGCGCCGGACAGCTCGAAAGCGGCCTCGCCGGCGGCGTGTCGCCGACCGGGCAGCTGGTGAACGGACTGGGCGTCATGCAGGCGAGCGTGTCCAAGTTCCGCGGCCAGCTGCCCTCGCCGAAGGAGCTCGAAGAACTCCAGAGCAAGTCCCCGGGCCTGTTCAACTCCGGTTACTTCCTGCTCGCCGCGATCGCCGGGGCGCCTGCCGCGAGCAGCAACGCGGCGGGCTTCACGGTGAACGTCACGCGCGGTGGCAACGCCGCGCAGATCGTCGTCGTCTCGCGCTATCGCTCGAGCGCGCGGCGTACGGCGGCGCTCGGCGATCGGCTGGATCTGCTCGCGCGCCGCTTCGCCACGCGCAACCACCTACAGGTGGCGATCGGCGGTCCCGCCGGCAACCTCGGTGACTTCACGAGCGCGACCAACTCGCGCCTGCCATGGGTGGTGGTGGCCCTGGCGCTCGCCGCCGTGCTCATGCTCGGTCTTGCATTGCGGGCGCTCCTGCTGCCCGTCGTCGCGGTTCTCTTCAACCTGATCCTCGCCGCCGCGACCTTCGGCATCATGGAGCTGCTGTTCGGCGGGAGCCATCCGCCGCTCGGAGGCCCGGGGTACCTGGATCCGATGTCCATCATCGGCATCTTCACGGCCATCTTCGGGATATCGCTGGTCTACCTCGTCGTGCTGCTCACGCGTACTCGCGAGGAGATGCAGGCGGGCCTGGACGTCGACGGTGCCCTCGATGTGGCGCTGCGGCGCACTGCCGCGGCCAGCACTGGGACCGGCCTGCTGATGATCTCCGCGGTGACGCCGTTTGCAACGACGGGCCTGCTGACGGTCCGGGAGTTCGGCGTGGGGGTGGCGGTGGCGGTGGCGCTCGACGCGTTCCTGCTGAGGCCCGTGCTGCTGCCGGCTGCGGTCGAGCTGCTCGGCGGGCACGCCTGGTGGCCGACACGACCGGTGCGCAGTGAACTACTGAGACCAGAGCAGCAGCGCGCCCCGATGGCAGGAGCGAGGGACGAGCTTAGGGTCGGCCATAGCACGCCTGACCGCAGGACCTCGCCGGGGGATGCGAACCCGCCGGCCCCCACGATGGAGGAGATTCGATGAGAAGGCTCAAGCTGATGGCAGTACCGCTCGCCGGGATTCTGTGTGTCGGAGGTCTTGGAGGGCTTGCCTACGCAAGCTCGCAGTTCACCCAGGCCTCCAATGTCACGCTGACTGCGACCAAGTCAGGCAAGCCGACCGGCTTCAAGGCCAGCCTGCTTTCGAGCGATCCCGGCGCTGTGCAGCCCCAGGGGCTGAAGACGCTCACGATCACATTCCCGGCCAACACCAGGTTCAACTTCAAGAGCACGGCGATCAAGCAGTGCAAGGCCAGCGAAGTCGAAATCAAGGCGACCCTGGGCAAGGCGTGTCCCGCCAAGAGCCGGATCGGGACGGGCACCGCGGTGGCCAACGGAGCGCCCGTGATACCCGTCATCCCCGAGAACGCCGCGGCATTCGCCGGCGCCAAGCGGATCATCTTCCTGCTGACACCCAAAGGCTCGGCCGGTCAGGTGCTGGTGCTCTACGGATCTGTGGCGGCCAACAAGGTCACAACCCAGGTTCCTGTGATCAACGCGGGCGGGCTCAACGTCGTCATCACCGCGCTCGACCTCACCGTCAAGACCATCGGCAGCGGCTCCAACGCCTTCGTCACCGCGGGCAAGTGCACCAAAGGGAAATTCGGAGTGACATCCCACTTCGTCTATCAGTCCGGGGCGCAGTTGACGCTCACCAGCTCCTCCAAGTGCGTCAAGTGAGCGAGGGACCGCGATGGCAACGGCCACGTCACTGCCGCCGGTCGCCGAGCGCGTAACCGGCGCCACCACGCTCGGACGCATGATCCTCTCGGCGTCCGAGCGGGGGGAGGATGTCGCCCTGCGTCATCACGTCGGCGAGGAGCTGCGCACGATCTCCTATCGAGAGCTCGGCGAGCGCAGCCGGGAGATCGCTCGCGGCCTGATCGCGCTCGAGATCGGGTCGGGCGAGGTCGTGGCGATCCTCTGCTCGACCCGCGCTGAGTGGACGCTCTGCGAGGCCGGCGCCGTCTGCGCGGGCGTCGTGGTCGCGCCGATCTACCACACGAGCTCGCCCGAGGAGTGCCTGCACGTGCTGTCGCATTCCGACGCGCGCCTGGTCTTCTGCGAGGACCCAGAGCAACTGGCGAAGGTCGAGCGCATTCGCTCGCGGTGTCCGGCGCTCGAGCACGTCGTGCTGATCGAAGGTGAATCGACTGGGGCGATCTCGCTTGCGCAGCTCCGCCGCGAGGGGGACGTCGTCGACCCCGAGGAGGTCGAGCGGCGCGTGCGCGGCGTCTCGCCGGAGGACCTCGCGACGCTTGTCTACACCTCAGGGACCACGGGACCGCCGAAGGGATGCATGCTCACCCACGCCAACTTCCTCTCGGCCACCGCGATGTACCGCGGGCAGCTCGAACTTGACGACATCCAGCCGGTCATCTACATGTTCCTGCCGCTGGCACACGTGTTGGCTCGCCTCGCCCAGACGGTCGTCATCGACGTAGGCGGAACTCTCGTCTACTGGCGCGGAGATGCGGCGCGGATCCTCGACGAGGTGGCCGAATCCCAGCCGACTCACTACGTGGCCGTGCCGCGCGTGTACGAGAAGATGCACACGGGCGTCATCAGCGCGCTCGAGAGCCGCGGACGTCTCGCACGGATGCTGTTCGCATGGGCGCTCGAGGTCGGCGGCCGGGCGCGTTGCGCCGAGCGCGCGGGCAAGAGCGGGGGCCCACTGACCGCGGCCCGGCTGCGAGTGGCGGACCGCGTCGGTCTCGCAAAGGTCCGCTCCCTCTTCGGGGAGCGCCTGAAGCTGGCGCTCGTCGGCGCAGCGCCGATCGATCGCGAGCTGCTGGAGTTCTTCGACGCCTGCGGGGTGCTCGTGCTCGAGGGGTATGGCATGACCGAGAGCTGCGCCACCGCCACGCTCAATCCCGCGAGCGCACCGCGGTTCGGCACGGTCGGGCGGGCGCTGCCCGACAGCGAGGTGATGGTCGCCGAGGACGGCGAAGTCCTGCTGCGCGGCCCGCACGTGTTCGCCGGCTATCACCGCGACCCCGAGGCGACCGCGGCCGCGCTCCACGATGGCTGGCTGTGCACCGGCGATACCGGCTCGCTCTCGCCGGACGGATACCTCACCCTTAGCGGTCGCAAGAAGGACTTGATCATCACCTCTAGCGGCAAGAACATCAGCGCGGCGAACATCGAGAGCGCGCTGCGTGAGACCCGCTGGATCTCAGAGGCGGTCGTCTACGGCGACCGTCGCCCCTATCTGGTGTGCCTGCTCACGCTCGACCTCGACGAGGCGCCCAAGCTCGCCGAGCAGCTGGGCATTCCCGCCGACCTGCAGACCATGGCTCACGACGAGCGTGTGCGCGCCGTGCTGCAGGCCGACGTCGAGGCGACCAACGCGCGCTTCGCGCGCATCGAGCAGATCAAGCACTTCGCGGTGCTCGAGCACGACCTCACACAGGGTGCCGGCGAGCTGACGCCCACGCTGAAGGTCAAGCACGCCGTCGTGCACACGCGTTACGCGGACCTCTTCAACGCTCTGTATGACGAGCCGGCTGAGGGCGTGCGGTGAGCTCACGCGGTGAGCGCCTCTCCAGTGCGGACGTTGCGTGGCTGCACATGGATCGGCCGACCAACCTGATGGTGATCAACTCGGTCCTTCTCTTCGACGAGAGGCTCGACTGGCGGCGCTTCGAAGAGGTGATCCAGAGGCGACTCGTCGAGCGCTACCCGCGCTTTCGCCAGCGGGTTCGCGACGGTCGCCTGGAGCCCGGCGGGCCCCGCTGGGAGGACGTCCGGGACTTCGACCTGGCGCGCCACCTCCATCGCCGCGGCCTGTCCGAGCCCGGTGACGAGGCTGCCCTGCAGGCGCTCGCCGGCGATCTCGCCGCACTGCCCCTGGACCGCAGCAAGCCGCTGTGGGACATGTACCTCGTCGACGGCCTGGATGATCGTTCGGCTGTGATCGTGCGCATGCACCACTGCATCGCCGACGGGATCGCGCTCGCACAGGTGATGCTCTCGCTGACCGATGAGGCTCCCGGGAGCGATTCCGATGCAGATGTCCCGGCGCCACGATCGCGAGCACGGACGGTGCTCCCGGGCGCTGTCGCCGCGCCCGTCACCGTCGCCGGCGAGTCCCTCTCGGCCGTCGTCGGTCCGCTTGCCGATGCTGCATCGGCGGTGGGGCGTCTCGCTCGTGCGAGCGTACGGGAGGGTCTCACCACGGTCGTCCGGCCATGCCACGCGCTGGAGCTCGCCGACGGCTTCGCTGCCGACGCGCGGGCGTTGGCCAAGCTGGTGTTCACGCCCGGAGATGGCCCCAATGTGTTCAAGGGCGACCACGGAGCGGGGCGGAACGTGGCCTGGAGCAGGTCACTGCCGTTGACACGGTTCAAGGCGGTCGCCCGGGCACACGACGCGACCGTCAACGACGTTGCGCTCGCGGCCGTGAGCGGGGCGCTGCGCGGCTATGTGCTCTCGCGTGGAGAAGAGCCCCACCAGATGCGCACGCTCGTGCCCGTCAATCTGCGCCCACCAGATCCGGGCGTGCCGATCGAGCTGGGCAACCGCTTTGGGCTCGTGTTCCTGGAGCTGCCCGTCGATCGCTCGAGCCGCCGCGAGCGTCTCGGCGAGCTCAAGCGCCGCATGGATGCGATCAAGGCCTCGCCCGAGGGACCGGTCTCATACCTCGTGCTGGAGGCGGTCGGGCTGACGGTGCCCGAGGTCGAGAGCCGTGTGATCGACATCTTCACGGCAAAGGCGACCGCGGTCACCACCAACGTATCCGGACCATCGGCGGCCGTCCACCTAGCGGGAGCACGTCTTGGCAAGGTCCTGGTCTGGGCGCCGACGGCGGGTAGCGTGGGGATGAGCGTGAGCATCTTCAGCTACGCCGGGGCGATCTCGATCGGCCTGCTCGGGCACACGCGGCTCGTGCCGGACCCGCAGGCGATCGTCCAGCGGATCCAGGGTGAGCTCGCGGCGATCAGCCGGCTGGCGCCGCGGAGGGCAACTCGCGCGGCATGAGCTCCCCGACCGTCGCCATCTTCGCTCCGAATCCCCTGCTCACGGTGACCCTCGAGATCGAGGGCGAGGAGCGCGAGAGCGTTCACTTCCACGCCGGCGGCCAGGGGGTATGGGTGGCGGGCATGGCTCGCTGCATGGGCTCAAGCCCAGTGCTGTGCGGCCTGCTCGGGGGAGAGAGCGGCGAGCTGCTGCGCCCGTTGATCGACAAAGCGACGGGCGGGCACCCGAAGTGGGTTCAGAGCGCAGGCGCGAGCGGGTGCTATGTGACCGACCGTCGGACCGGGCATCGCGAGCTGCTGGCCATGAAGCTGAGCGACCCGCCGTCACGGCACGAGCTGGACGAGCTGTTCTCGCTTACCTGCTCACAGGCGCTGGCCTGCGGGTGGCTGGTCGTGACAAACCCGATGCCCGGGGAGTCGCTGCCGCTGGAGACATACGGAGACCTGGTCGCCGACGCTCGTGCGGGCGGCGCTCGCACGCTCGTGGACCTTTCCTCGCCGCGCTTGGACGGTGCCCTGGCGGCTCATCCGGACCTGGTGAAGGTCAACGACTGGGAGCTCGCGCAGTTCGTGTGCGGCCCGGTGTCCACGCCCGAGGCCCTGCTCGAAGGAGCCGAGCGCCTGCGCGACGCTGGGGCCCAGAGCGTTGTGGTGACCCGCGGGGAGAAGCCGGCGCTGGTGCTGCATGGAGAGGAGGTATGGCGGTTGAGCACGCCCCGCTTCGAGCACGGCTTCCGCGAGGGGTGCGGAGACTCGATGATGGGCGCGCTGGCCGCGGCCTGGGCCAGCGGGGCGAGCTTCGAGCGCGCGCTCGTGCTCGGCGCGGCAGCCGGCGCGGCCAACTTCCTGAGGCGCGGTCTCGGTCACGCCTCGCGCGAGGTCGTCGAACAGCTCGCAGACGCGGTCAGGCTCGAGCCATGGCCGATCGGCGTCGACGTCTGACGCTCACCACGGCGGTGTGACGGGTGCGCCACGGAGGACATCCTGCGGAGCCCGTTCGATCCAGTCGGCGCGATCGGCCGGGAGGATCTCGCGCAGACGCGCGTACCCCGGGCCGAGGCGGAGCGCTCGCCCGCCGTGAGAGGAATGGGCATCGGTGGCGAGCAGGTGCACGAGACCCGCTCGCATCAGGCGCTGCATGAGCCCATCGGTGTCGCTCGGCTCCACGGACGCGATGAACTCGGCCGTCCATTGGATCAGGCAGCCACGAGCGGCGAGTGCGGCCAGTCGCGCCTCGAAGTCGACGCCCGCGTGGCGCTCGGGGTGAGCGACGATCGGGTGCAACCCGCGCTCCAGCAGCCGCTCTGCGACGGCCAGCAGCTCATCGGCCATCGATCCGGGTCCAGGCTCCAGCAGGATGCATCTCCCTTCTCCGAGGCAGACAGCGCCGAGCTGCTCGTTGCTGAGGCCGTCGGCCGCGAACTGCGCCACCTCGCCGCCCTGGGCGATGCGCACCCTCACGCCATTGCTGTCGAGAGCCCGCTGGAGCTCCTCGATCCTGTCGGGGAGCTCCTCGATCCGGATGTCGTGATCGTCGCGGATGTGGGGTGTGGCACATACGACGGTGATCCCGTCGCGCTCGGCCTCCCGCGCCATCGCCAGGCTGTCGGCGAGGTCGAGGGCGCCGTCGTCGAGCGCCGGGAGGATGTGGCAGTGGAGGTCGATCACGGTTCGAGCATGCCGATCAGCAAGGCGCGAGTTCCCGCCAGGACCGCTTGGCGTCAGCGTGCTGCGCTCTTGGGTCGCGCGGCGCGTCGCGGTTTGGCGACTTTCGCGGCCCTGGCGGGTTTGGCCGCTTTGGGGACGCTGATGGTTCTTGCGGGTTTCCTCTTTGCTGCTGCGGCAAGGTCCTTCTGCAGGCGCTCCAGATCCTTGCGCGTCGTGCTGCCGAGCTTGCCGGCGTGGCGACGGGCGTCGCGCAGCAGTTTGGAGAGATCACGACGCAGCTCGTGGACACCGGATCCGACGCTGCCGCTGAGCTTCTCGAGGTCGGCCTGGGCAACCTCGAGCGACTTGGTGATGCGGCTCGCGAGGCGGTCGTTCTCGGCGCAGCGCGCGTGCGCACTCTGTTTCGTGGGTTTTTTCGCTGTCTTTGGTGTAGGCGACATCGACACTCCTTGAGGTCGTGGCATGGATGCCGCATGGTTCGCGGCTCACGCTGAACCTATGCCACCGCCGTCGGCGGCGCGAGCGGCGTTTACCCATGGCCGCGCGACGAAACTACGCGTCCGACAGTGCGGGTTTCTGCGGATGCGGCCAGGTCGGGGGAAGCGAGACGCGCTATGTCTGAGCCGAGGCGCTCTCGCCGAACAGGCGGTAGGAGCCGACCTCGGTCAGCTCGGTTGCCACCGGCGGCTCATCGCAGCGGTCGCGGACGTTGGCCTGGAACCGCTTGAACGCGCTCACCTCCGAAAGCGGGTTCTCTGCATCCGGGGTCTCGGCGATGTGCACGAAGCTGACGCCGTCCTCGAGCTTGAAGGTCGCGTAGCGCAGGCCGGCGGGCTCGCTGAGGTGAAGCTCGCCATAGACGGCGCGCACGAGCGCCTCGTTTTCCTCGGCCTTGACGCGGTATTTGATCAGCACGTGCTTCATCGGTGGCTCCTCCTTCTAGGGCGCCAGACGCTCGATCACCCAGCCGGCGTCGTAACGGCGACGGTAGCGCAGCCGGTCGTGCAGGCGATCGTCGCGCTGTTGCCAGAGCTCGATCGTCTCGGGAAAGAGGCGAAAGCCGCCCCAGTTGCTCGGCAGCGGAAGCTCGTCCTCCCCGTACAGCTCCTCCAGCTCGGCGACGCGCTGCTCGAGCGTCTGGCGCGCGTCGATCGTCTGGCTCTGGGGCGAGGCCAATGCGCTGAGCTGGCTCCCGCGCGGGCGGCTGCGCACGTACGCAGCCGTCTCCTCGGCGCTCGTATGCACGACCGGGCCCTCGATCCTCACCTGCCGACCCAGCAAGTCCCAGTAGAAGACGAGGGCCGCGCGCGGATTGTCGGAGATCTCTGTGCCCTTGCGGCTCTCGTAGTTCGAGAAGAACACGAAGCCACGCTCGTCGAATTGCTTCACGAGCACCATGCGCGCGGACGGGGCGCCGGCGGCCGAGGCCGTGGCCAGCGTTGCAGCCTCGGGCAGCCTTACGCCCGCCGTCTCGGCCTGCTCGAACCAGCCTGCGAATTGGCGCACGGGGTCACGGTCGACATCCTGCTCGCGCAACGGCTCCCCGAGATCGCTCACGCCGCACATTGTGGGGGATGCCATATGTTTCTGCGCTTGGGACTGACGCTCCGGAGGTAGCTGGGAAGTGCGACGCCCGCTTCGCTGCTGTGCGGGAGTCGTTTCGTGAGAACCTGGCGCATCGGGGCATCACGGTGCGCGAGATGCTCAGCCACCAGGCCGGGCTCGCGGCGATCGGGCAGGATCTTCCCGAGGGCTCGCTCTACGACTGGGATCGGGTGACCGGCGCGCTGGCCGCGCAGCGACCGTGGTGGAGACCCGGCACGGGCCACGGCTACCACGTGCACACCTTCGGGTTCCTCGTGGGGGAGATCGCTCGCCGCGTCACCGGCGAGTCGCTCGGCTCGTTCCTTCGCCGTGAGGTGGCCGGCGCGCTCAGCGTCGATCTGAGCTTCGGCCTCGCCCGCCGGGACCGCGGGCGCCGGGCCGAGTACGTGTTCGACTTCGAGCACACCTCACGTGCCGCGGGTGTTCGGGCCGAGGTCGCCGACATGCATCTGCGGGAACGCGCCTACCTCAATCCGCCGGGCGCGACCGGGATCGGCACGGTCAACACGAGCTCGTGGTTGGATGCGGAGCTGCCGTCGGCCAACCTTCACGCAGGCGCGCTCGGGATCGCGCGCGTGTATGACGCACTGATCAGCGGTGAGTCGCGGCTCCTCGACGCGGAGGTCCTCCGGGAGGCGACTGCGGAGGCCGCCAGGGGAGAGGACCTCGTCCTCGGCCGACCGTCCCGGTTCGGGCTCGGATTTCAGCTCACCCAGCCAGAGCGCCCCATGGGGCCCAACATGAAGAGCTTTGGGCATTTCGGGACCGGCGGCTCCGTTGGGTTCGCCGACCCCGAAGCCGATCTCGCCTTTGCCTACGTGATGAACCGCGGAGGCCCGCAATGGCAGGACCCGCGCAATCGCGCTCTCATCGACGCGGTGTACGACCCACTCGGGCAGCCATCGACCTCGTGAGAGAGCGAGGCACTAAGCTTGCGAGGCTGACGTGGCTCAATCACGACCCGAGGAAGCTCTCAAACGCATATGACGCAACACGACAGCGAGCACGTGGTCACCCTCGATCCGTCGACCTTTCGCGCCTACGACATTCGGGGAATCGTCCCCGACCAGCTCGATGCCGGTGGCGCAGAACAGATTGCTCGTGCGTTCGCCGCTCGCCTGGGCAGACCCGATGCGGTGATCCTCGGCCGTGACGTTCGACTATCCGGTCCAGAACTGCACAGCGCTGCCGCCGAAGGGCTCAGGCGCTCCGGGATCGACGTGATCGACATAGGCCAGGTCGCTACCGACGAGTTCTACTTCGCGTGCGGCGTCCGGCGGCTACCCGGCATGCTCGTTACCGCATCGCACAACCCGCCCGAGTACAACGGCTTCAAGCTCGTGGAAGACCTGCCTCGGCTGACCGTGGCCAGCGAGTTCAAGGACTCGGTCTTCGATCACACCTACGAGGACGCAGCCGAGCATGGCGAGCTCAGCACCTGGGACGTCGGCGCCGAGTTCGATCGTCACATGCTGGAGCTCGTTCCCCCCGAGAGACTCAGACCGCTGCGCGTCGTCGTCGACGCTTCCAACGGAGCGTTGGGACCGGTGTGGGCGCGTCTCGCCGAGGCTCTGCCAGTCGAGGTCGACCTGCTGTTCTGCGATCCCGATGGCACCTTCCCCAACCACGGCAACGACATAGTCCAGCCCGCCAACCAGGAGCCCCTGCGTAGGCGTGTTCGAGAGCTGGGCGCAGATCTGGGCCTGATCTTCGATCCGGATGGGGACCGCTGTCTCGTGGTCGATGACCGCGGCGATTCGGTGCCGGGGGACTTTGCGACGGCGCTGCTCGCCGTCACTCGGCTTCGACACGCACCGGGAAGCGCCGTCGTCTACGACATCCGCTGCTCGGAGGCGGTTCCCGACCTCGTCACCGCCGCCGGTGGAAAACCGTTCGTCTGGCGCCCCGGTCATGTGTACATAAAGCCCAAGATGCAAGAGCTCGACGCAGTATTCGGTGGCGAGCTGTCGGGCCACATGTACTTCAAGGAGTTCTGGTTCTCCGATTCGGGCACGCTCGCGGGGCTGACGATGCTGGAGTACTTGAGCCAACTCGGTCACCCCTTGAGCCAGGAGCTCGCCGCGCTCAGAGGACGTTATTTCTTGAGCGGCGAGATCAACTCGAAAGTGGACGACGTGGACGCGGTCCTGGAGCGCATCCGCGCTCGGTATGCCGACGGCCGTCACAGCGAACTGAGCGGCATCGCGGTGTGGTTCGATGATTGGAAGTTCGTGGTGCGCCCGTCGGATAACGAACCGCTGCTGCGCCTCACAGTCGAGGCCGACAGTCAGCAGCTCATGGAGGAAAAGCGAGATGAGCTGCTCGGGGTGATCACGGCGAAGTAGGGCCGGGCCGCCCGGCGCGCATGCGCTGGGACCACCCTACTGGGTGGCCGCGGCTGCCTGGACCTCTGGCGGGAAGTCTGACATCTCGAACACCTGCCTGATCTCGATCACGTCGCCATCGCCGGCGGGGCAGCGCGACGCCCACTCGGCCGCCTCGTCCTGGGAGTGCACGTCGATCAGCCAGTAGCCTCCGATCGTCTGCTGCGGGGTGTCGAACGGACCGTCGGTGATCATCGGCTCGCTGCCGTCCGCGAACCACACACGGGTGCCCTTCGAGGTGGGATGAAAGCCGTCAAGAGAGAGCAGGATGCCGGCCTCGGTGAGCTGCTGGTTGTATTGCCCCATCGCCTTGACGGCCTCGGGGCTCGGGGTCCAGTCCCCAGAGTCCTGGTTTGGGATCATCAACAAAGCGAATCGCATTGTGCCTCCTGAGGGATCGATGGTTTGCACCCACTAAGACCTCCGAGGCTTGTAGAAATCATCGCGACCCGCGCGTTCGGTGCGGCTTTTCGCGGACCGGGAACAGGTAGCAAGCGCGGATTGCGGCGCTCCCAAGGCGCGCGAACATGCGGGCGTTGACAGCACCGGCTGTCAGCGTCTCGCAAGGTGAGGAGGTTCCATGTCCGATAGGGGTGCACGAATCCCTCGTGTCCTGGCGATCGACGCAGGCGGCACGATGACCGACACGTTCATCGTGGACGAGCACGGCTCTTTCGTTGTTGGAAAGGCGCAGACCACGCCCGAGGACGAGTCGGTCGGCTTCATGGCCTCGGCGCGCGACGCGCTGGGGCAATGGGACTCCACGCCCGAGGATGGCTTTCCCGCGATCGTCTCAGGCATCTACTCGGGAACCGCGATGCTCAACCGGCTGCTGCAGCGCCAGGGGCTGCGGGTCGGTTGCATCGTCAACGCCGGGCACGAGGACTACCTGCGCCTCGAGCGCGGCATCCAGACCTATCTCGGCTCCTCCTACTCCGACCGCCTCCATCTCGCGACCCACTTCCACAACGAGCCACTCGTGCCGCGTGAGCGCATGAAGGGCGTGCGCGGGAGGATCGACGTGTTCGGCGACGAGGTGCTCCCGCTCCGCGATGAGGATGTGCGGGTGGCTGCGCGGGAGCTGCTCGACGAAGGCGTGCAGGGGATCGTGGTGTCACTGCTGTTCTCCTACCGCAATTCCTCCCACGAGCAGCGGGTCGCGGCGATCCTCGAGGAGGAGAAGAAGTCCAGCGGCGTCAACGGCTCGGTGCCGGTGTTCCTCTCCAGCGAGCTCTACCCGATGCGGCGCGACCTGCCGCGGCTGAACTCGACCCTGATCGAGGCCTACGCCGCCGAGCCCTCCCGGACGACGCTGAAGGCCGTGCGAGACATCACCAAGCAGGGCGGCGCGAAGTTCGAGCTGCGGGTCATGTCCGCACACGGCGGGACCGTCTCGATCGAGACGGCCGAGCTCGGCCGCACGCTCGTCTCTGGGCCGATCGGAGGCGTCGTGGGAGGGCAGGCGCTGGCTGAGAGGATGGGGCTGCGCAACGTGCTGTGCACCGACATCGGCGGCACCTCCTTCGACATCGCGCTGATCACCGATGGGCGCTTCGAGATCACCCAGACCCCTGACATCGCGCGCTTCGTGCTGAACATGCCGCTCGTCAAGATCGATTCGATCGGCGCCGGTACGGGCTCATTCGTGCGTGTCAACCCGAACTCGAACAGGCCTGAGCTGGGACCGGACTCAGCCGGCTCGCGGATCGGCGTGTCCTGGCCACCGGGAGGGCTGGAGACGGTTTCCGTGACCGACCTGAACCTGGTCCTGGGGCGCCTCAACCCGGACTACTTCCTCGGCGGCGACGTGGATCTCGACGTGGAGCTCGCCCGCGACGCGATCGAGCGGCAGCTCGCGGCCCCCCTGGGTCTGTCGGTGCCAGACGCGGCCGCGGGCGTGATCGAGCTGTTCGAGCAGACGCTGAAGAACGAGGCCGTCGGGCAGATCCTCGGCAAGGGCTATTCGCCGACCGATTACACGCTGCTCTGCTACGGCGGCGGCGGCCCGCTGCACGTCGCCGGCTACACCGACGGGGTTCACTACCGCGAGGTGCTGGTGCCGGCGTGGGCGGCCGGCTTCTCGGCGTTCGGGTGCGCCTGCGCAGACTTCGACTACCGCTACGACCAGACCGTCGACCTGCCCCTGCTGCCGAGCTTCGGCGAGGCTGAACGGGCCGGGATCGGGACGATGATCACCTCGGCTTGGCTCGGCCTGCAGGACCGTGTCGCGGCGGAGTTCGCGAAGTCCACTATCGAGCGCGAGCGGATCCGCTTCACGCACGCCGTGCGGATGCAGTACTACGGCCAGCTCAACGACATCGAGTTCATCTCTCCGCACGCTGCGCTCGAGGGGCGCGCGCAGGTCGATGATCTGATCGCGGCGTTCGAGGAGGCCTACGCGAAGATGTATGCCTCCTCGGCCCGGTCCCCCGAGTTCGGCTACCTGGTCACCCACGTGATCGTGCACGGCACGGTCGACGTCGAGAAGCCCGCGCTTCCGCAGATGCCAGAGCAGCCGGGGACGCCTCCCCTGAAGGCGAGGCGTCCCGTTCACTGGGGGCGCGCGAGCGACGGCGAGTTCGTCGAGACGGACATCTTCCAGCTCGAGGAGATCCGCGCGGGCAACTCGATCGAGGGCCCAGCGATCGTCGAGCACTCGGCGACGACCTTCGCCGTGCCGCCCGGGCGCAATGCGAGCCTGGACTGCCATCACATCTTCCATCTCACCGACAGCTCGGAGGCCTAGCGATGGCGACCCTCGACTCCACCCGCGCCACTCCTGGGCAGCACGGCGGGATCGGCTGGGACGGCAGGACGCTGCTTTCGATGCTCGAGGAGTCCGAGAGCCTGTTCGCCCAGACGGGCCACTACGCGGGCCTGCGCGAGCTGGAGATGATGAGCAGCGACCCGATCGGCTACGAGAAGCTGTTCTCGCGGCTACGCGGTGGCCTCGTGTCCGCGCGCTCGACGGCGTTGAACATCTCGGCCTCCCCGATCGTGCGCGAGCTCGGCGAGCTGTGCTTCGCGCTGTACACGCCGGAGGGCGACTCGCTGGCGCTCTCCACGGGGATCATCGTCCACGTCCACACGATGTCCGACGCGATCAAGTGGATGGTTCGCCACCGCTACGAGGAGAACCCGGGGATACGTCCCGGGGACGTGTTCGCGAACAACGACCCCACGATCGGGGACGTCCACAACGCGGACGTGCAGACGTTCGTGCCGATCTTCTGGGAGGACGAGCTGATCGCGTGGGCGGGCGGCGTCACACATGTCCTCGACATCGGAGCGAGCACCCCCGGTGGGGTCCCGGTGGGCCCGACCATGCGCTACGAGGATGGCATCGACCTGCCCTGCATGAAGATCGGCGAGCACGACGAGCTGGCGCCGTGGCACCTCGAGCGCTGCCGCAAGCGCACGCGCGCCTCGGCGTACTACATGCTCGACGAGCGCACGCGACTCGCCGGCTGCCACATGATCCGCGACGCCGTCGAGCGGGTGCTGGCGGAGGAGGGCACGCGGCGCTTCAAGGTGTTCAGTCGGGAGGTCATCGAGGAGGGCAGGCGCTCGTTCAAGGCACGCATCCGGGAGATGACGATCCCGGGTCGCTATCGCTCGCCGGCGGTGTTCGACGCCGAGTTCTCCGACAAGGAGCAGCTCCCCGCGCGAGCCCGCCGCGACATCGTGATGCACTCGCCCTTCGAGGTCAGGATCGGCGGAGACGGGACGTATGAGCTCGACTACGACGGCTGCTCGGCCTGGGGCTGGCATTCGATGAACTGCACGCCGTCGGGCATGCAGGGCGCGATCTGGGTGATGTTCACCCAGACTCTGATCTGCAACGACAAGATCAACGACGGCGCCTACTTCGCGATCAAGACCAACTTCCCCGAGGGCACGATCTCGAACCTCGGCGAGGCGGAGGGATCGACGGCGATCGCCTGGGCGTTCCTGCAGCCCTCCTTCACGGGCTTCCCGCGCACGATCTCGCGCGCGCTGCAGGCACGGGGCTTCATCGAGGAGATCCTCGCCGCGTACTCGGTCTCGGGCAACGTCCAGCAGGGCGGCGGCATCGACCAGTACGGGAGTTCCTCGGCGATCATGAACTTCGAGATCTCGGCGCAGGGCATGGGCGCCAAGTACGTGCTCGACGGGACCGACTACTGCGCCGCGATGTTCAACCCCGAGGGGGACATGGGCGACGTGGAGATGTGGGAGCTGATCTCGCCGTTCGTGTACCTGTCGCGGAGGGTGAAGGCCTCCTCGGGCGGACCGGGCCGCCACCGCGGCGGCTCGAGCTTCGAGTCGCTGTTCATGGTCAACAAGACCCCCTTCTGGGAGCTGCAGAACATCGGCACCGGCCGCGTGCTCTCCTCGGCGGGGCTGTTCGGCGGCTACCCCGGCGCGACGGCCTACATCCACAACATTCACGGTGCGGACCTGACCGAGCGTGCGCTCAGGGGCGAGGCCTATCCCGTCGCGGACGGCGACTTCGAGCACCCTGCGCTGATGGAGATCGAGGGCACCTCGCGCGAATACAAGAACGACGGCATGACGCTGCTGTCGCCGTTCGCAAACGGAGACCTGTACCTGTCGGTCATGAAGGGCGGGGCGGGACTGGGCGACCCGCTGCTGCGGCCGGTCGCTGATGTGCACCGCGACGTCAGCGAGGGACACCTGCTGCCCCGCTTCGCCGAGTCCATCTATGGAGTCGGTGACCGCGACGCGCATCGCCGGCGCCGCCTCGAGCGGGCGCGTCCGACGCGGGACTGGGTCGCCAGCGAGCGCGAGCGCATCCTCGCGCAGGACCTGGCGAGGCCGATCAAGGAGATGTATGCGGAGTCGATGCGCCTGTCGCCGCGCTGGGCAGCCGAGTACCGGGGCTTCTGGGACCTGCCGGAGGACTTCGACTTCGACGTCCTCACGCCGACCGTCACCGTTGCCCGCGCGCAGCCCGGCCGGACCGATCCCGATGATGCGGCCGACGCGTTCCTGGCAGCATCGGAACCGGTCGCATCCGCACCTTCGCCCGGAGGGGGCCGGCTCGACCGCGAGACGCTGGAGGCACTGCTCGATGAGCGCCTGTCGCGCCGCGAGGTGAAGGAGATCCAGTCCGGCTACAAGGACGCCGACAGGTTCGAGAAGTGGATCTCGGTGCTCCAGGATCGCGTGGCATATGACGACCCGATCGTGCTCCCGGCCGGGGAGGGCCTGAACATCGTGCGGCGGCGCTCGGACGGGCAGCTGATTCACCGCTGCGACTGCGGCCACGACTTCTGCGCGCACAACCGCAACTGGAAGATGGATGCGGTGGTCCACGTCCGCGAGAGCGAGGAGGCGATCCTCGAGGTCTACCCGAAGATGGCCGGACCGGACCCGACTCTCCAGCATCTACGCGAGTACTTCTGCCCGTCGTGTGCGCGCCAGCTCGAGGTCGAGGCGCTGCCGCCCGGTTACCCCGTCGTGCATGAGTTCCTCCCCGACGTCGAAGGGTTCTACCGCGGCTGGCTGGGGCGCGAGGTGCCGGCGTAGCGACCACGGTCGAGAGACCTCGCGAGGAAGAGATCGCCCGCATCGTCGAGGAGGCCGCCGCGTGGCATGAGCCGGATGGCCTCCGACCGGGACTTGTCTACCGGTCGACCAGCGTCGTGCGTATGAGCGGCAGCGCCGCTTGGCGCTCATTTGCGGTGACGAGCGTGAAGTCGTGCGCAAGCGCAGTCGCGGCGATCCAGAGGTCGTTGCTGGGCTGAGGGCCGGCGCTCGCGCGAAGCTCGCCGTAACGGGCAGCAATGTGGCGGTCGACAGGCAGCGCCGGTGCTTCAGCGAGCACGGCTGCCAGTAGTGCTACTCGGCGTGCGCGAGTTGTCTCGTCCCGTGCGATCAGAATGCCCGTGGCCCGGGTGACCGACCGGTCCCATCCCTACGCGCCGCGACCCCAGGCGCAAACGAGCAACCCTTGGCGTTCAAGTTTGGCGTGAGTATCACCGTCGTCGTCGCGATCCCGAATGGCGCAAGGACGGCGACGGTCAAGTCGGCCGGATGGGTTTCATGGAACCCTTTCATGCAGGTGCTTGTCTTAGGGATCGTGATCACTATTATCGTCTGGTTCGTAACGACCCTCTCCTGGTCAAACTAGGACATGCAGAACGTGGCTGAGGTTCTCCGAGGGGTCGGTTTGGGCCCGCGACGCTCAATACCGGTTGTGCGACGGGCGTCTGCAACGCATCAGGGATCAAGCATGTTGGCGATTTTGATGTACGCCATAAGGTTTGGATGCTCGTTGGGGCTGGCGGCAAGCAGAGCCCATACGAGGGCGAGGAACATGCCCCAGGCGCCGTCCGCCTCACCGGCGAGCGCATACTCGTAGTCATTGAACTCACGGAAATCGACTTTCCCGTCTTCAGCTGGCAGGACGAGGCCCTGATCCAAGACGCAGACGCAGTTGATCACGGCGCCCTCATGCGGGGCGACTTCCTTGGCGTGTCTTATGAGGGTCGGGAGGGTGAGACCTGTGAACCCAAAGACGAACACGGGCGGACTGAGCCAGGCCGATCGCTCGTGACGACGTATCGGGGCACGGGGCATTTCACGAAGCTGGGTGGCCGCTCTGGCCGCGTCCGCGAGCGCGGCCTCATCAACTTTGGACTTGACGCTGATGGCCGCGAGCACGCCCTCAATCGGCAGGATGGTCGCAGCCGGTGTGCTGTACAAGCGGGGCGTGTCGAGCCGGCTGTAGATAAGAACGTCCCACTGCGTAGAGATAGCGTCGTTCGCGGCGAGCACCTGGCCACCTGCTACGGCATAGCGGTAGGGCAGTACGTCTTCCAGCGGCTTTCGTAGAACCCACTCACGCGCCGCGCCTGTGGTCGGCCTGTGGTCGAAGAACCCAGCCTGCCGGGCACTGGCGCGGATCTCCCGTGACTGATCACGCAAGAACTCGCGGTAGCGTTCAGAGCCTGAAAGCGATGCAGCGTGGTCGGACATCGCCGACACTTTACGGCCTGTTGGTGTGCGAGAGGCCGAGCCGCGCTCAGTGGTCGTCGGTCAGCCGCGCGGAACGATCCGACAACGCCGATTGTGCGACGCAAGAGGTCGGGCCGATAAAGCGGTCAATTTTTGCCCGTCAGGTACTCGGGACCGACTCTGCCGTGGCTATCGCGGTCGATTGGCGGAGGCTCACTGGCCGGGAGGTGGTGCTTCGGCGGCGCCGTCGGGTTTGATGAATATATTTGTTACGGTGCGGATTAGTTCACGAAACGCTGCCTCGGCATAGCCGAAGACAAACGCACTCGCGTCGAACGTCGTTGGGTCGGCCGTTATTTTGGCGTCGCCAGTCCCGACACGCAGTATGACCACCAGCAACAAGCACGACACTCCGCCGCTAATTGCGCCAAGTGCGGGCTTTACAGGGTGCCAGTAGTCGAATGCATCTTGCCAATCACCGCGTCCATGAAAGGCGATACCGCCAAGGCTCGCGGCTAGGCCTCCGATTGCTCCAAACCAAGGAACCTCGACGGGTATTCCGGGATCGTGTCCGTATAGCTTTGGAAGTTCGGCTCGGAAATCGGGCGAAAGTATCCAAACGAAGAACAGCACCACAAGCCCGGTCAGCCAAACCATGGCGACTATGAGAATCCACAGTGGTACGCTGTTTCCTGTCGGCTTGTGCTTGTTGTCCGCCATCCTGAAGCCCCCCAAGACTAGTGCGAGTCTGCCCAAGTTCCCAATTCGGGCAAGCTAGCAGATCCCGAGGAAGCGTACAACGCTGCCATGCTGACCTGCTGTGTAGTCTCCAAGGTACACCGTTGGTTCGAGGTCGCATCGGCGTCGCATGATGCCACTTGTGCGACTCGCGGCCAATGGCATGGGCTTATTAGATGCAACTCGATATGAGATGATGTGAGCATGACTAATGACCCCGCTGCATTCGATGAGGTCGTGTGCTCGAACCAAGGTTGCGGATACAGCTTCGGTGAGTATCCGGCGGGGATGGGAGCGACCAGGACAGCATGTCCACGATGCGGCGAGATGGCTCGCACCGTGCGGAAGGCGCCGTTCCATGCGACAGTTGAACCCCGGGCCTCGCTGGGCTATGAGGCTTTTCCGGCGGGCACCACGAGCAAACGCCATCGCTTTGCCTGGGGCTTCACGGGCTGGGATCTCAGCGTAGCGCTTGGACGGTTTGTGCGAAAGGACTCACGCTTTGACAAGCGGGGAAATCGACGCTACGAGCATGTCGAAGATCCCGAGACAGGCGATGTGTTGATCCACCAAGACCATCCGTTGACCGAGCACACCGGCCACGGGTCCGCCAAGTTCAAGAAGGCCCCATCATCGGGCCAGCATCGTTGACGGTTAATCCCTGATCGGGATTCAGGCCCAGTGCCTATATAGCGCTTGCGCAAGACCTCAACCGGCCGCAGGATTTGAGCTATCGATTCGAGATCACTGCATGGATTGCAGTTACCGCGTCGACCTGACCCGAAGTGGCGACGTGAGCATAACCGACGGCCGAGCCTGATGCGTGCGCAACGTCGATGAGATCGTCCCTTGTCGGGCGTACTTCTTGAGCGACTCGCTCGGACAGACGTCCGGCTGGGAGCGGCCCAAACTTGTCCGTTGCAATCTCCAAGGCTGGAACAAGGGCTTTCTTGATTTTGTCGTGGGCTGGGTCGAGCGGCAAGCCTGCCACCGGCTGCAGCTCCTGAAATGCTGCCTCGCCATCCGTCAGGGCGGACGGCCGCTTATCTTGGCCGACGCTCTGACGGAGTGCCCATGCCGCCTCTGTAAGCGCGCGAGTACATATGGTCATCTCGTCATGTTCCGGCGCAGCGTCTGCTACGGCTCGCATGATCTGCCGCTCGAGATCGGGATACGCGTCCGAGATCCCGCGGCCGAAGGCCTCGAGAACTTCGGACCGAAGCCGGGGCGCAGAGAACGCAATGATCCTCACGGCCGTAAGGGCGAGACCCGCTTCATTCCGCAGCTCGTGCCATGCGTCTGCCGCAGCGTTGAATAGCTCTACGACATCGCCTACGTCGAATGTGATCGCGAGCTCGGGTGATTCCATATCGCGACGAATCGACTCGGGAAGCAGCGCGACTCGGTGGCTACCGAAGCGGATCTCTGCCGCGGTCAGCAGGTCGGGCCCCTCCTCACTAGTGACGGCTAGGTAGGCAACCCACTGCGCGGGACGCCGATGCCAGGCTCGCTCAAGCTCGTCGCTGAGCGTCGCCTCACCGTGAGGGCCAAGGAGAAGGATCTCTTGCTGCGGACTTCCCTCGTAGCCAGCGAGGCCGAACGAGACTGCGCCTCGAGCCACGAGTTGGTCGATGGCCAACGACAACTGATCCTCGGATACCCCAAGCGCCCCTTCCAGTGCGGTCCGAGTCGTCGGTCCAGCCGCACCGAGCGACGCCAGCACGATTTGCTCAAGGCCCTCGATCGAGCCGGTAGCGCGCCGGCTCCGAACCTCATAGACACCGGGTCGCGACAAGCCTGACGCCTCGGCGAGCTGCGCTGCGCTGAGGCCGCCAAGGCTGCCTGCGCGCACGAGAACCCTTAGCCGGTCTGCGTTGGCCTTTTCGCGCTCAGCCTGGCGGCGCGCATCGTCAAGTAGTTCGCGCAGTAGATCGCGAGCCGCCTGGGGCCTATTTCGCTTGAGCGGCACTAGAGTATCCTAGCAGCACGTCTAGCTGCTTACATTACTTGAAAGTGAGCAGACAGTCTACGTCAGCTACTATACGCGGACGATGATGCCACTCGATGTAGTCGAGGTTGGGACGACCGCTGGCGGGATAGTGTTGGCGATCGCTGGCTACCTGCTTGAGGTCTCGGCTCTCGAGTTCTTCGGCATAGCCTGTGCGTGCGTCAGCCTCGGGGTGCTTCTGTCGCGCGTCCTCAGCGGTCGCCGATAGCGTCGCCCGCGCTCCGATGACCGCGCGCGACTTTGGGGTCGACCGCCCGTGCTGATCCGCAGCATTCGGACGGTGGCTAGCTTTGACGGGTCGCGTGCACGGTGTACCGACAGCGCTGCCCGGTGTAGTGCTAGAGATGACCTCGCCTCCAACAAAGTATCGGGACTGACGTGGCGCGCGGCGATCACATATACGTCGAACGCGAGTATTACTCCCACCATGGGCTCGATCGGGGCGATGGCTTCGTGATCGACTTCATATCCGGCAACGGCGAGGGAAAGTGGGGTTCGATGATCCGTCTCAGGCCGTTGGCGGACTTCGCGCAGGGCGCAGTCGTGAGAACGACCGCCTATGGAGATCGTCTCTCTGTGGAGGAGTCCGTAGCCCGTGCGGAAGCCATGCTCGGCCAGTGCGGCTATGACCTGTTCTCGAACAACTGCGAGCACTTCGTAACGTGGTGCGTGACCGGCGAGCGCAACAGCGCCCAAATCGACGCGATCTGGTCTGGCGTGAGCTTGCTCGGCAGCACGACCGCCGGCCCGCGCGTTGGCGTCGGCGTGGTCACGGGAGTGGGTACGGCACCCGCGAGGAGCGGGCCGAACCTCATGTCCGGCCTCAAGAAGGTCGGCGGCGGCAATGCAGCGGCTGGCGTGGGAGTGCTCGCGACAACCGGCGCCGTGCTCGGCGCTGGTTCGATGTGCTTGCTCTTTCGCGACCGGAAGTACCTGCCGGCAGAGGAGCGCTCGGCACGGAGCTCGGCGCGCGGCGGTGGAGCAGCCGGCGGGGCGTTGGGCGCTTGCGGGGTCCTATATCTCGTTGGAAGTCTCGGAGTCCCCGGCTATGGTGCTGCAGGTCTTAGCTCCGGACTGTCGGCGCTCGGGACACCGCTTGGGGGCGGGATGGTGGCGGGGATCACCGTCGCTACCGCAGCTCCGGCGCTGCTCGCCGCACTACTCGCGCTCATCTTCTATGGCGTCGCTCGCTGGCTTGACTCACGATCGAGCGCCGGGCCGGCTCTTACGGCTGTCCAGCTGACTCGGTAGCTAGCAGGGCCTCAGCTTCGGGTCGCCAGTAGCGCCTCGATCAGCCGATGAACGCGCCCCTCCTGGTCCGGAAACGCCGAAGCCCCGGCCTCCTTTCCGGGGGCCGGGGCGTTTCGACTGTCTGCCAAATGGTGGAGCTAGTCGGGCTCGAACCGACGACCTTCTGGCTGCCAGCCAGACGCTCTCCCAGCTGAGCTATAGCCCCAGGGTTCCTGCGCGAAAGTGTAGCTACCTAGGCTGCCATGACTCCCTTGGACTCGGCGGCGAGGGTGCGTAGCATCGCTCCGATCGCATACGAGCGAGCCCATTTGATCCCTCTGGCTTGATTGTTCTTCGCAGGATTCAGACGCAGATGGATCGCGCGCCGGCCCGATACCTCCGACGCCGGGATCAAGAAGCATTCGCGCAAGTCGGGCGAGTACGCGGCGATCGCGTCGATCTCGTTCGCCGTATAGCTCGTGTGGACATATCCGCTCGGGGTGTAGCGGCACGTCTGAAGCCGTATGGCGAGTGCGCCGCCGACGCTTTGAGCCAACTTGCATTGGACTCGCAGCAGTCGTGGCTCGAGGTCGAACACCAGGTCATACCGGCGCCCCTCGCAGAGGGGCCGGAGAACCGTGAGGCCGAGCTCGAGCGCCGCCGCCGCGATCGCAGCCTCCGCAGCGGCACCCTTCTGACTGGGGCTGAGGCCATCCATGACTCCAAGCTAGAGGGCTTCGTGTGCCCCGTGGTCGCCCTATGTGGAAATGGCGTGGCGAGGGTGTGACGAAATTGCAACGCTCAGGTGGCCCCGCAAACCCTCAGCTCCGCGGGATGAACTCGGGCACGTCGAGGCCGTCATCGGGCTCATCGTCGCGCTGTGGTCGCCGCCGCCCAGCGGGAGCCGGTGGGGCCTCGCCACGGTCGCGCTCGATGTCCGGGGCGACCTGGTCGAGGCGGGCGGTCATGCCGCCATGGGCCAGACGCACGTCGCGCAGCAGGCGCTCGGCGTTGTTGCGCAGCGAGACCGACAGCTCGCGCAGGTTGCGCGACACCTCCGTCCCCTCCGCCAGGACATCGTGGGCCACGACGTGAGCCTCGCTCGTGATCTCGCGAGCTTCGACCCGGGCCTTGGCCTTCAGCTCCTTGGCCTGCTTCTCGGCCTCCTCGTGCAGCCGTGCGAGCTCCTCGCGCCGTGCAAGCAGCAGCCGCTCGGTCTGGTCACGGGTCTCCTGCGTGATCCGCTCGGCCTCGGCCTGCGCCTTGGCGCGCATCTGCTCGGACTCCTCCTCGGCCGAGGAGCGCATCTGATCGGACTCCTTCTTGGCCGCCGCCCGCACCTGCTCGGACTCGCGATGAGCGGCCGCGCGCAGGCCCTCGGCCTCCTCAGCAGCAGCCGCCCGCCACTCGGCAGCCTCCTCGCGCGCCTCGGTGAGGAGGTGATCGGAGCTCTCGCGCGCCTTGGACAGGGCCTGGGTGGCTTCGCTGTTCGCGCGCTCGGCATCGGCGTGGAGCCTCGTGGCCGTCTCGGTCGCCTCGGCCGTCGTCGCCTCCGCCTGTGCGCGCGCGGACTCGAGGATCTCCTCGGCCTCCTCTTCAGCCGCATGCACGCGGTTGTCGGCGGCGCGATCGGCCTCGGCGATGCGCTCGCGGGCGCGTGTCTCGGCCTGGTCGCGAAGCTCGGCCGCGGCCCGTTCGGCCGCGCCGACGATGTGCGCCACACGCCCTGGCGCAGCGCTCAGGGCGTCGGGATCCTCGTCGTATGGGTAGTGCTCTTCCTCGAACTGGTGCCCCTCCACGCGCGCCATCGTAAACCGCCCTGCTCCCGGGCGCCCGGCGGCCCCCGACGCAAGCCCTAGGCGGATCGGCGAATGGGCTCGGTCAAGACTGGGGTGATGGCAGAGATTGTTGGAAATATGTCCTTGCAGACAGACGACGGGTGCGGGATGATCGCCGCATGGCCAGAGCTCGGGGAGCGCGTCAGATCGTGATACTCGCCTTCCCGGGCGTGCAGAGCCTCGACATCACCGGACCGCTGGAGGTCTTTGCGGGAGCAGAGCGCTTGATCGAGTCCTCTGCCCGCCGCGAGCGAGGCTACGAGGTGCGGATCGTCAGCCGCGATGGCGCTCCGCTGGCGACCTCGAGCGGGTTGACGATCGAGCCGCACGCCTCGATTGCGCAGGCGCCCACGCGGATCGACACGTTGATCGTGCCCGGTGGCGCTGGGCAGCGGAAGGCCGGCGAGGATCAGGCGCTGCTCGACTGGATCGGGCGCGCCTCCACGAAGGCCCGCCGCACGGCGTCGGTCTGCACGGGCGCCTTTCTGCTCGCTCGCGCCGGGCTGCTGAACGGCCGTCGCGCGACCACGCACTGGGCTCGGGCCGAGGAGCTCGCTCGCGCCCACCCCGAGGTGGAGGTCGATCCGGACCCGATCTTCGTGCGCGACGGAGCGATCTGGACATCCGCTGGAGTCACGGCCGGGATGGATCTCGCGCTGGCGCTCGTAGAGGAGGATCTCGATCGCGAGGCGGCGCTCACGATCGCTCGCCATCTCGTGCTGTTCCTGCGGCGGCCCGGCAGCCAGTCTCAGTTCAGCGTCACGCTCGGCTCGCAGCAGCCCCGTCGCGAGCCGCTGCGCGAGATCCAGCAGGCGGTGCTCGAGGACGTGGCGGGCCTCCACACCGTCGAGGCCATGGCCGAGCGCGCTCACATGAGCCCACGTCACTTCGCCAGGGCTTTTCGCAGCGAGACCGGGGTGACGCCCGCCCGCTACGTGGAGCGGGTTCGCCTCGAGGCGGCCCGCCGGCGCCTGGAGGAAGGCGCCGAGCCGGTCGGGGCGATCGCATCGGCGTGCGGCTTCGGGACCGCCGAGACGATGCGCCGCGTGTTCCTGCGCACCCTGCAGGTGGGGCCCGCCGAGTACCGCCGCCGCTTCAGGGGCGAAGCCGTCCGATCACAGGCGGCGGCCTAACATGGACATAGCGATCGTCCTCTACGAGCGCTTCACGGCCCTCGACGCGATCGGGCCGTATGAGGTGCTGAGCCGCCTGCCCGGGGTGAGCCTCGCTTTCCTGGCCGCCGAGCGCGGGCCGATCACCACCGACAACGGCATGCTCACGGTCGTCGCTGAGCGCTCACTCGCGGACGTGCGCGGAGGCGACATCGTCCTCGTCCCCGGCGGACCCGGCGAGGTGGCGGCGCGCGCAGGGGATGGCGTGCTCGAATGGCTGAGAACGGCGAACGAGACGAGCGAATGGACCACATCCGTCTGCACCGGCTCGCTCGTGCTCGCCGCTGCCGGACTGCTCGAGGGCAGGCGCGCGACCACGCACTGGCTGGCCTTCGACGAGCTCGCGCGGCTGGGAGCCGAGCCGGTCCATGAGCGCGTGGTCTTCGACGGCAAGCTCGTCACCGGCGCGGGCGTCTCTGCGGGCATCGACATGGCGCTGTCGCTGGCGGCGAGGGTCGCCAGCCCGGAGGTCGCCCAGGCGATCCAGCTGAGCATCGAGTACGACCCCGGGCCGCCGTTCGACGCCGGCTCGCCGGCCAAGGCGCCGCAGGCCGTCGTAGAGACGCTGCGCGCCCGCTCGCGCTTCACCTGAGCGCGACAACGGTCCCCATCGGACAGCTGCGAGGGCGTCCCGTCCCAGGGCGCCCGCTAACCTCCGATTCCCGATGGCCGAGCACCGATACGACCCGCACGAGATCGAGCCGCGCTGGCAGAGCGTGTGGGCGAGTGAGCGCACGTGGGAGGTGAGCAACGAGCGCGGCGCCGACGGACGCGGGGACGGACGCGCCGGCTTCGCCCGCGGCGGCTCACAGACCCAGAGCGCCTACGTGCTCGAGATGCTGCCCTACCCGAGTGGCGAGCCTCACATCGGGCATCTGAAGACCTACTCGGTCGGCGACGCCATCGCCCACTTCCGCCGCCGGCTGGGCAGTCGCGTTCTGCATCCGATGGGCTACGACGCGTTCGGGCTCCCAGCCGAGAACCACGCGATCAGGACGGGGGTGCACCCCCGTGTCTCGACTGCGGAGTCGATCGCCTCCTTCCAGCGCCAGTTCCGCTCGTGGGGGATCTCGATCGACTGGTCGCGCGAGCTGGCCACCCACGAACCCTCCTACTACCGCTGGACGCAGTGGATCTTCCTGGAGCTGTTCCGCGCTGGCCTTGCCTACCGCAAGGAGGCGGCGGTCAAGTGGTGCCCCAAAGACCAGACGGTCCTGGCCAACGAGCAGGTGGACGCCGAAGGCCACTGCGAGCGCTGCGGCGCGGTCGTCGAAGTCAGGCAGCTGGAGCAGTGGTTCCTGCGCATCACCGACTACGCAGAGCGCCTGCTGGGCGACCTCGACGTGATCGAGTGGCCCGAGCACGTCAAGACGATGCAGCGCAACTGGATCGGGCGCAGCGAAGGCGCCGAGGTCACATTCCGCTGCGAGGAGCTCGGGGTGGACTACCCGGTCTTCACGACCCGACCGGACACGCTGTTCGGCGCCACCTTCTTCGTGATGGCGCCCGAGCATCCGGACGTGATGCGCCTCTCGCGTGGGACCCCCAACGAGCAGGCCGTGCACGACTACATCAACCACGCCCTCAACGAGACCAACGAGGAGCGCGGCAACGCCGAGAAGCCCAAGACCGGCGTGCCGCTCGGGCGCACGGTCACCAATCCGGTCAACGGCGAGCAGATCCCCATGTATGTGGCCGACTACGTGCTGATGGAGTACGGCACCGGGGCGATCATGGCGGTACCCGGACACGACGAGCGCGACTATGCCTTCGCGCGCGCCTTCCAGCTGCCGATCCGCCGCGTGATCGCGCCGAGCGACCCGCAGGCCACGCCCGAGCCCGACGCGGACGAGGACGGGTTGCCGTATGGCGGCGACGGCGTGCTGGTCAACTCACACCCGGACTTCGACGGGATCGGCAACCGCGAGGCGCTGGGCGCGATCGTGGCGTGGCTCGACCGCGAGGGCAACGGTCACGCGTCGATCAACTACCGGCTGCGCGACTGGCTCGTCTCCAGGCAGCGCTACTGGGGCTGTCCGATCCCGATCCTGTACTGCGAGCGCTGCGGGATGGTGCCGGTTCCCGACGAGCAGCTCCCGGTCGAGCTCCCCGACATCGATGACTACACGCCCAAGGGTCGCTCGCCGCTGGCGGCGGCCGAGGAGTGGGTGAACACGCGCTGTCCGAGCTGCGGCGGCAGCGCGCGACGGGAGACCGACACGATGGACACCTTCGTGGACTCCTCCTGGTACTTCCTGCGCTACTGCGACGCATCCAACGAGCGGGCCGCCTGGGATCCGGCTGCCCTGCGCGAGTGGATGCCCGTCGACCAGTACATCGGCGGGGTCGAGCACGCGATCCTGCACCTGATGTACGCGCGCTTCTTCACCAAGGCGCTGGCGGACCTCGGCCAGCTGTCGTTTCAGGAGCCGTTCGCGGCGCTGTTCACCCAGGGGATGATCACCAGAGACGGCGCAAAGATGTCCAAGTCACGGGGCAACGTGGTCTCGCCGCGCTCGATCGTCGACCGCCTCGGCGCCGACACCGCGCGCTGCTACATCCTGTTCGTCGGCCCGCCCGACCAGGACGCCGACTGGTCGGATTCGGGGGTCGAGGGCATGCACCGCTTCCTCGCGAGGCTCTGGCGCCTGGCCGCCGAGACCGCTTCGAGCAGCTCGCCGGAGCCGGTGCCGGCGCAGCCCTCCGGCGCGGAGCTCGAGCTGCTCCGCAAGGCGCACTGGGCGATCGAGAAGGTGACCGGAGAGCTCGACGGCCGCTTTGCCTTCAACACCGCGATCGCGGCCGTGATGGAGCTGACCAATGACTGCTACCGGCTGCGCGGCGAGGTCGGCGCGGGCGCGCTGCGCTTCGCGGCCGCGACCGCCGCGTCGCTGATCTTCCCCTTCGCGCCGCACGCCGGGACCGATGCCTACGACCTGCTGACGGGCACGCGGGTCTGGCAGGAGGCCTGGCCGACCGCCGATCCAGCGCTGCTCGTGCGCGAGGAGTTCGAGCTGGTCTGCCAGGTCAACGGCAGGGTCCGCGACCGCGTGATGGCGCGCACCGCGGCGAGCGACGAGGAGCTCGAAGCGCTTGCGCTGGCGGCACCCAACGTGGTTGCACACATCGCCGGAAAGGAGATCGTGCGGGTCGTCGTGGTGGCAGGAAAACTGGTGAATGTCGTCGTACTACAGTAGGCGTACTACAGTAGGTGTAGACGGAGTCGCCCATCCGTCCATTGTCAATGTCTATGGGGCATCGTATGCTCAGACGACGTTGGCGTCCGACTAAGGAGGGGATAGTGGATTTTTCGAAACTCAGTCGTGAGGACTGGATGGTGGGCGGCGGCGGCATTGTGCTGATCATCAGCCTGCTCTTTTTCTCGTGGTACAGCTTTGGCAGCGTCACGGTCGGCAGCCAGACCTTCGGCGGCGGTTCCGCTTCGGCCACGTCAGCGCCGTACGCCATCTGGGGCATCTTCGCCCTGATCGTGACGATCGTCGTTGTGGCGGACCTTGCGCTCGCGAGGTTCAGCCCCGCTACGCAGGTGCCAACGACACAACTCGGACGCGACCTGACCCGCGCGGCCGCCGCCGGGCTCGTGGCGCTGCTGCTGTTGATCAAGTTCATCGCGCACGTCGGCAGCTTCGGGTTCGGGTTCTTCCTCGACGTGATCTTGGTGATCGTCGTCTGCGCGGGCGCGTGGCTGAACGCGCAGGGGAAGTCCACGTCGGTCGGCGCGCGAACCAGCTCGTAACAGCCATCAGGATGCCAACGCATGGCGCCGCGCGTGCACTGCGCGGCGCCGACGGGATGGACCACTAACCTCCGGGGCGTGGCGAGCTTCAAGCCTGCGTACCTGATCC